>Ga0335075_10000300_pt1 | contig 89854 bp, 87 predicted proteins | sample Lox_Sample_24_FD_206723 | JGI IMG/M metagenome (GOLD analysis project Ga0335075, IMG submission 206723) | Soil microbial communities from Loxahatchee National Wildlife Refuge, Florida, United States - Lox_Sample_2.4 | ecosystem: Environmental > Terrestrial > Soil > Wetlands | place: USA... | reverse complement strand
CTTCGGATTGTGCTTCTGCAGTACCTTCGTGATCGCCGCCGTCAGCGTCGTCTTCCCGTGATCAATGTGCCCAATCGTCCCCACGTTCACGTGCGGCTTCGACCGGTCAAACTTCTCCTTCGCCATGTGCGTTTCCTCTCGAAAATCCTGAAATCGCTGCCAATCCGCACCAGCCGTCGCGGCCTAATACCCCGCGTAAAGCCGGAAAAACTTCTGTCTCACCTCAGGCGCGACCTTCTCCACTCGCCGCAGATACTGCTCGCGAATCTGCCCGCGGTCGGAGTCGCCCAGCTTTCCATACGCCGCCTGCGCGGCCGCTCCCAGAAATCCTCGCGCCAGCACTGCCTCGAACTGCCGCACCCGCAGCCTCGCGCCCGCCACATCGCGCAGGAACTGTTCCACCCGGGCGGGGACAAACGCCTCCTCCAGGCCCTGCCGCACCACGCTGAAGGTCGCCTCGTCCTGGACCGGGATCGTTGCCTGCTCGAACATCGTCTCCATCCTGCTCCGTCCTGCGCCTCAGTCTCTGGAGCGGGAGACGGGAATCGAACCCGCGACCAACAGCTTGGAAGGCTGTGACTCTACCACTGAGTTACTCCCGCCTGAACCGCGAGTGATCAGAAGTCGGTAATGAGTGATCAGCCAAGCCCTCGCCGCATGGGGCTGCTGCTGATCCCTGATCGCCGTTTGCTGATCGCTCAAACCTGGAGCTGATGACCGGGATTGAACCGGTGACCTCTCCCTTACCAAGGGAGTGCTCTACCAACTGAGCTACATCAGCCCTCAAAAACCGCTCCGCTTACCAACTCAGTGCTCTGCCAGCTGAGCACCCTCAGCCCTGCAATCTCTATTCCCGGTCTCTGTCTTCCAGCCGCGCCCGCATATTCGCGGTCACCACGCGGAAAGCAAACAGCCCCAGGATCAGCTCCGGAATCCAGCGGATCTTCAGCGCGAAGCCGCCAAAGTTGAAGCTGCCAAAACTGTATTCCCTTACCGGCAGCGTTGCCGTGCCGTCAAGGGTAAACCACGCCAGTACCCCGAGCGCCGCCAGAATCGCGAGCGCCGTCCACATCCTGCGCCGGCTGGCCGCGGGCGAAGCGGGGATATTGGCTTCAGCCATGCTGCTGTCCAGTGCTTCGCTGTGCGCCCTCAAGAATACCTTCCCGCAATCCTGGTGCACAGGGGAGGATTCGAACCTCCGTAGCTCCAAAGAGCGGCAGATTTACAGTCTGCTGCCATTAACCACTCGGCCACCTGTGCGCACAACCCCAACTTTTTGGCCGTTTCCGCTTCGCTTCGGGCACCCTCCGGCATTCCGGAAGCCTGTTCCGGTGGCCGCTGCCTGCCGTGGTCTCGGGATTGCGCTGCGTAGGGAATCCGGCCCTCACTGTCACAAGCCGGAAAACTGGAGCTGGCGAAGGGACTTGAACCCCCGACCCTCTGATTACAAATCAGATGCTCTACCAGCTGAGCTACGCCAGCCCGGACAGCCCTGCACCCTCGCCCGACGCACACACCTCTGCGTCTGTTCGTGCGACGGTACAAATTGAAAGTATCACACGCCAGGGCCGCTCGCAACGCGCGATGGAACCGCGCGCGTTCCGCGTCCGCAAGGCCGATTTTCGCTGTCCATTCCGGCACGCCCGCCACTTCGAAGCGCGCGAATTTCTCCGGCGGGTGAGATGATAGGAGCATGACGTTCCCCGGAAGAGCGGGGAACCTTCCCGATGAGTCACCGGCGCAAGCGCTTCACCATCTCTATTGTCATTGTCCTTCTCGTCCTGCTGCTGCTGGCCGGCGCGATTTACCTTCGCAAAATTGCTCCGCCGGAAGCCGCGCGCCTGTTGCCTGAATCCGACGGCATCGTCTACCTGAACTTCCGCTCTCTGCGCGCCGCCGCGCATTTCAGTGATCACCCCGTGCAGCACGCGCCGGATTACCAGCGCTTCATCGACTCCACGGGCATCCAGTTCGAGCGCGATCTGGACGAAGCGGCCTTCGCGCTGCATCAGATGCCGAACCCCCACGGGCCCAACGGCGCTGTTGCGTACTCCGACGTCTTTGTCGGCCATTTCGACGGGCGCCGGCTGGCAAAATACCTCGCCACGCTCTCCGAATCCCTGGAGACCTACGCCGGCCACACCATCTTCAATATTCCCAGCCAGGGCCGCACCGTGCGCGTCGCTATTCTCGGCTACGACATCGTCGCCGTCAGCAACACCCCCACCGCCGAGCAGATCCACTCTATGATCGACCGCTACCGCACGGCGGCACTGCCCTTCGCCGGTTCGTCCCTGCTTTCGAAGCATTACGCGCAGGTTCCGCTGTTTTCCTTCGCCTGGGGCATCGGGAAAATCGCGCTGCCGCTGGGCAAAACCGGCGGCATCCACGTGATGGGCGTGCGCCTGCCCATCGCGGTCGACGCTACCTTCATCGCTTCGCTGCGCTGGATCGGCCGCCTCCATCTGCGTGTCGAGGAAATCGCTCCCAGCGAGTCCGCCGCAGCCGACTCCACGGAATCGCTGCAGATGCTGCTGACTCTGGTGCATTCGCTGGAGACCTCCGGAGGCACCCAGCCCTTCGATCCGGAGACGCGCGCCCTCCTCGACAGCATGAACGTGGTGCGCCGCGACAATCGTGCGATCCTGACAGCAACCGTGCCCACCCCGCTGCTGGAGCAGATGTTGAGCTCGCCCAGCAACGTGAAAGCCATTCCAGGTTCCGGCGCGGCCACAACTCCGCAGAAGAACGCAGCTGCAACCTCCGGCAGCCAGGCAACCGCCACCTCTGGCGGGAAACCAGGCGCAACGTCCGTCAGGAAGAAGCCCTGATCCCTGCCCCGGGGCCGGCTCGTACCGGACTCTTGCCCGACGCTCCCTCTCTCAGCCCAGCGGGAGACATCCGCCTGCTCTATGCCGTACCCTGTTCTCTGGACCCATGCTGACACTTCGCCGTACCGTTTTATTCGCTGCTGTGCTTCTGGTCTCCGGCACGCTCTTCGCGCAGCAGACCACCCCCGACGCCCCTGCTCCCGCCGCGCAGACTGCCACGCCGGCGCAGCCTCCGTCGCCGCAGGCCACCGGCCCCACCGCCGTGTTCGACACCAGCATGGGTCGCATGGTCTGCCGTCTCTTTTCCAAAGAGGCGCCCAACACCGTCGCCAATTTCATCGGCCTCGCCACGGGCAGCAAGGATTGGACCGATCCCAGAACCCGCCAGGTGATGCACGGCAAGCCGCTTTACGACGGCACCATCTTCCACCGCGTGATTCCCGGCTTCATGATCCAGGGCGGCGATCCGCTGGGTACGGGCGAGGGCGATCCCGGCTATACCTTCAATGACGAGATCAATCCCAGCCTGAACTTCGACGTCGCCGGGCGCCTGGCCATGGCCAATTCCGGCCCCAACACGAATGGCTCGCAGTTCTTCATCACCGTGGCGGCAACGCCCTGGCTCAACCAGCACTACACCATCTTCGGCCAGTGCGACGACTCCAGCGTCTGGGTCGCCAAATCCATTACGGATGTTAACCGTGATTCCCACAACAAGCCGCTGGAGCCGGTGGTGCTCGAAAAAGTCACCATCGTGCCCGCCGGCCAGCCGCTGCCACCCGCGCCGCCGCCCGCTGCGCCGGCTCCGGCGGCCCCTGCCGGGGCTCCGGCACCGCAGTCATAGCAACTTTGCGAAACAAGGGGCTGCCATGGCCTCCGGACCCGTAAGTCAATCTTCTGATCCACTGAAAGGAGTTTCCCCATGTCTCGTCAGCCAGGCACCTACGCGGTGCTGAACACCAGCGAAGGCCGGATCGTCTGCCGACTCTTCGAGCAGGACGCCCCAAAGACCGTCGCCAACTTCCTTGAGCTGGCCGAGGGCAAGCGCGAGTGGACCCACCCCGTCACCAGCCAGAAGACCCAAAACAAGCTCTACGACGGAACCATCTTCCACCGCGTGATTCCCGACTTCATGATTCAGGGCGGCGACCCGGCCGGCAACGGTATGGGCGGTCCCGGCTACCGCTTCGAAGACGAAACCCGCCACTCCCCGCACCGGTTCGACAATAAGGGCAAGCTGGCCATGGCCAATGCCGGTCCCAACACCAACGGCTCGCAGTTCTTCATCACCGTGGCGGCCACTGGGTGGCTCACCGGTAAGCACACCATCTTCGGCGAAGTGGTGGAGGGCCTGGAAATCGTCGAGAAAATCTCTCGCGTGCCCCGCGACCGCCAGGACAAGCCCAACCAACCTGTGGTGCTGGAATCGGTCACCATCGAGCGGGCGTAACCAGCCGTGCATCCACACGCAGGAGCCTGCCGGGCGCACAAAGCGAAAGGGCGATTTCCCTTGCGGGAGATCGCCCTTTCTGTCCGATGTTGCGAAGATCCGGTTTCGGCTCCCGGCCCGCAAGGCGCTAAGTGCCGGAACCGCTGAAGGCCTGCGGACTTGCGCCCGCGCTCCTCTAACGGCCCCGACGCCGCCTCCGTTGCGTAAGCCCTGACGCCGTCGCCGGGAGTCTCCGGTTGCCCGGATCGTCCCGGAATCCCGGTTTCCCGGAACTCCCTCGAAACTCCGGTCACCCGGAGCCTCTGAGATTTCTTTCCGAACCCCGGGCCGCTCCCGGTCGCCCGTGAGCCGCCTGAAACTCGTTGCTGATTCCCCGGAAACCCCGGTCGCCCGAAAGCCTCCTGAGTCTCATTTCCGATGCCACGGAACCCTCCGGTTTCCCGGAGTTTCCCACGACCCGGTTCGAATCTCCTGAGGGACTACGTCCTGCTCTCTTCTCGTGGAAGATTGCTCTTCCGTTACCAGGAATCATGCCACAAAAAGCGCGCGCGTCAACGGGTATTTTCGTGTGCAAATCTCGTCCTTTGTGTGCATTACGAGCTCGCGATCTGGGCCGCAATCAGTGCCCTTTCCCGTGGCCGCTCTTGACCACATGCCCGCGCCCGTCCCGCATCTCATTCCCGCCATGGAAGCTTCGTCCGGGACGATGCGTGGCGTGTGCACCCCGATGCGGAAGAGCGCCATGGTAGCCGTGCCGCGGATCGTAGTGGTTGTTCACGTAGCCGTGGAAATTCGCCGGGCCGCGAAACCAGGGTCCCGCGCCAAGGAAGACTCCACCCACAAACCATTGCGGCCCGTAGTAGCCGTAGGGCGCGCAGTTGTACGGCGCATACGAAAAGTATCCGTAGGGGCATACCGGAGCGGGTCCGATGTTCACGGAGAGGCTCACCTGTGCGGCGCTGGCTCGCGGTGCCGGAGCCAGCAGGAAGACCGCAGCCAGTGCCGCGATCAATGCCATGGAATAACGCATGTCTTTCACCTCGGTGGGTATGATGGAACGACAGCGTGGTTGGATGCGGGATCGCTGCGCCGGGTATTTCCCCAACTGCCGCACAGGCAAAATCCACCGATCCAAAATCCACTGATCTCCGAGAAACGCGACAGCTGCTTCACGGTTTACCCCACCCCCCACCGCCCGGCGTCTCGAGGCGCAGCACGTCTCGAGCGGCCAGAAGCAGGCTGCATTTCCCGGGAAGCTCCCTGCCCAGCCGGCTGCCGCCCTCGAACACCGTCGCCCGGCCCGGCGCGCCGCTCTCGCCGCCCTGCAATCCCCAGGGTCCGGAGCGTCGCCGATCCGCAAGCAGTGTCACCTGCGCCGGCGCCAGCAGCTCGATCTCGCGCACCAGGCCATCGCCGCCGCGAAACTTCCCGTTTCCACCCGATTCCTTCCGGTATGCGTACCGCCGCACGCGGAACGGATAGGCGTATTCCAGCGCCTCGACGGGCGTGTTCAGCGAGTTCGTCATGTGCGTGTGCACGCCCGAGATGCCATCGAGCCCCGGGCGCGCGCCCATGCCTCCGGCGGCCGTCTCGTAATACGTGAACGGCTCACCGCTGCGCGGATCGATGCCGCCGATGGTCAGATTGCTCATCGTCCCCGCGCTCGCGGCGGGAACGCGCTCCGGCACCGCGAGCGCCAGCGCGCGCATGAGCGTATCGACAATTCTCTGCGAAGTCTCCACGTTCCCCGCGGCCACCGGCGCGGGCGGACGCGCGTCCACCAGGCTCCCCGGCCGGGTCACCAGCGTCAGCGGACGCAGGATCCCAGCCGTCGCCGGCGCATCCGCGCCCAGCAGGCAGCGCAGCAGGTAAAAGCACGCCGACAGCGTGATCGCGCGCACCGCATTGACGCTCCCCGTCACCTGCGGCGAAGTGTCGCTGAAGTCGATGCGGAGCGACGCGGCGGCAGGATCGAAGCTCAGCCGAACCGCAATGCGAATCGGCCCTCTCTCGATGCCGTCGTCGTCGAGAAAATCTTCGGCGGCAAACTCGCCAGCCGGCATCTTTCGCAGCTCCGCGCGCACCAGACGCTCCGAGTAGTCGAGCAGTTCGGTAATCAACTCGCGCAGCCGCGGCTCGCCGTGTTTTAGGGCCAGGTCCAGCATGCGCTGCTCGCCCACGCGGCACGCCCCGATCTGCGCCTGCAAATCGCCCTCGCGCTCCCGCGGCGTGCGCACGTTCAGCAGGATCAGATCCAGAATCTCGCGGTCCACCGCGCCGCCGCGCACGATCCGCACCGGCGGAATCCGCAGCCCCTCCTGAAAAATCTCTCGCGCCGGTCCCATGGAACCCGGAAACGCGCCGCCCACGTCGGCATGGTGCGCCCGCGCAGCAATGTAGAACGACGGCCGATCCGCGCCGGAGATAAATACCGGCAGCATCATCGTGATGTCCGGCAGGTGCGTTCCGCCGGCGTACGGATCGTTCAGCACGGCCACGTCTCCCGGACCGAAGTGGATCGCCTTCACCGCCGCCTCCACCGACATCGGCATCGAGCCCAGATGCACCGGCATGTGGTCGCCCATCGCGATCACGTGCGCCTCCGCGTCGAAAATCGCGCAGGAGTAGTCGCGCCGCTCCCTGATGTTGGGCGAAAGCGCCGTGCGCCGCAGCGCCGCGCCCATCTCTTCCGCGATGGAATGCACAGCGCTGCGGAAAATGGCCAGCTCGATGGGATCGACCGCACTTCTCATGGTCGCTGCTCCCCAACCGCAATCACCAGGTTTGCCCACGGGTCGACCGTCGCGCGCGCGCCCGGTGGCACCAGCGTCGCCGAAGTGTACTCGGTGATCATCGCCGGCCCTGCGATCGTATCGCCCGGAACGAGTTGCTCGCGCCGATAGAGCCGCGAAGGCAGGAACTTCCCTCCGAACCAGATGGCGCGCTCCGCATAACAGGCGCCGCATCCGTCTCCGGGGCGAGACTCGCAGCGACGCGGCGCATAGGACTCCGCCGCTGCAGTCATGCGCAGCCGCAGGTTCACAATCTGCAGCAGCTTCTGCGGATCGTTGAAACCGTAGCGCCGCCGGTGCAGCTCATGGAACGCCGCCAGCGACTCTTCAGGATGTGTAACCGTCCACGGCACATTCAGCTCATAGCCCTGCCCGGTGTAGCGCAAATCCAGCGAATACTCCGCCGTCCCGGTGAGCCCTTCCCCGGCGAACTCTGCGCGTGCTCGCTCTTCCAGTTCGGCGAAAGCCGGCTCCAGAGAGCCAATCGCATCGCCCATCAGCATCACCGTGCGCGAGTGGTCGCGCACCACATCGGCCAGCAGAATCCCCAGCGCCGACAGCGCGCCCGGCATTGCGGGCACCAGCACGGTCGAAATGCGCAGTCCCCGCGCGAGCGAGCAGGCGTGCAGCGGCCCTCCGCCGCCAAAAGCCACCAGCGTGAAGTCGCGCGGATCGCAGCCCTGCTCCACGGAAATGACGCGGATCGCCTTGTCCATCTCCGTCTCCACCACGCGCACAATCCCCGCGGCGAATTCCTCCACCGTGGCCAGCGAGCCTTTCTGCCGAACGAGCATCATCTCCGCGCGTTCGCGATCGAGCGCCACCGCGCCGCCCAAAAAGCTCTCCGGTTCGAGCCGACCCAGCATCAGATTCGCGTCCGTCACCGTGGCTCGCATGCCGCGCCCAAAGCAGATCGGCCCCGGATCGGCCCCCGCGGATTCCGGCCCCACGCGCAGCATTCCACCCGCATCGAACCGCGCGATCGATCCTCCGCCCGCTCCCGCGGTGTGAATCTCGAGCATCGGCACGCCCACCGGAACTCCGGCCACCACGGCCTCGCGCGTGCGCCGCACGCCGCCACGCGCCGCGTCGGACAAAAACACATCGGTCGAGGTCCCGCCCATGTCGAGTCCGAGAATCCGCTCGAATCCCGCGTGCCGTGCCACCCGCGTCGCGCCGATCACCCCGCCCGCCGGCCCCGACAGCACCGTGCGCACCGGCTCCTGCGCCGCCAGCCGCGCGGAGACAATGCCTCCCGAAGACTGCATGACCTCCACGCGCCCGCCGCCATGCTCCTCCGCCACGCACTGCTCCAGATGCAGCAGGTAGCGCTCCATGCGCGGCGCCAGGTACGCATTCACCACTGTCGTGCTCGCGCGCTCGTATTCGCGAAACTCCGGCAGAATGCGATGCGAGACGGAAACAGGCAGGCCCAGCCGGTTGAGCGCCTCCGCAACGCGACGCTCATTCCCGGGATTTGCGAACGAAAACAACAGCGAGATGGCGACCGCCTCCGCCCCGCTGCGCCGAATCGTCTCAACCAGGGCTTCCAACTCCGGATCCGTCGGCGCTCGCAATATTTCCCCCGCCACGCTCACCCGCTCCGGCACGCCGAATCGCAGCTCGCCTGGCGCCAGACACACTGGCACAGGCGCGAACCAGTCGTACAGCGCGGCCCGCGCCTGGCGGCCAATGGCAATCGTCTCCTCGAAGCCGGCCGTCGTGACGAAAGCTACTCGCGCGCCCCGCCGCTCCAGCATGGCATTCGTTCCCAGCGTGGTCCCGTGGCGCACGTCGACTCTTCCCTGCGCTCCGGTCTTTGCCACCGCGTCCAACACCGCCCGGGACGGATCGGCCGGCGAGGAAAACACCTTCACCACCCGCAGCTCGCCGTCGCGCAGAAAGACGCAATCGGTAAAGGTCCCTCCGGTGTCGATGGCTGCGCGCAAGGGGCTGGGCTCCCGTATCGTGGTAGGACGGCATCTTCCGTAGCCGTCCTCACAAACTGTAAAGCACCTGGAGCGAAACGTTGAACGGAATCTCCGCCTGGCTGACTGAGGCTTCCCGCGAGCAGAAGCGTACGCTGCTGGCGGCTTCTCTGTGCTGGATGCTCGACAGCATGGACGTCATGCTCTACGCGCTGGTGCTCGGGCCTGTCCAGCGCGACCTCCGCCTCTCCGCCGCCATGAGCGGCGCCATGGTGTCGGTCATGCTGGTCAGCGCCGCCATCGGCGGAATCGCTTTCGGCTGGTTCGCGGATCGCGCCGGCCGCGTGCGTGCTCTCTCCCTCGGCGTGCTCATCTATTCCGTCTCCACCGCACTCTGCGGACTCACGCACACCGCCGCTCAGCTCATGGCCAGCCGTGGGCTGGTCGGCCTCGGCATGGGCGGCGAATGGGCTGCCGGCGCCGCTCTGGTGGCGGAAACCTGGCCGGCGCAGCATCGCGGCAAAGCGCTTGGCCTGGTTCAGGGCTCGTGGGCGATCGGCTTCGCGCTGGGCGCAGCCCTGGTCGCCCTCGTCCTGCCGCATTTCGGCTGGCGCGCCGTCTTCTTCGCCGGCGTCGCGCCCGCGCTTGTCGCCCTGTGGGTGCAGCGCGGCGTGCGCGAGCCGGAAGCCTGGCGCCGTGAGCGCACGCCCACCGTCCGCATGGGTGCGCTGTTCCGCCGACCGCTCGCTCGCGCCACCCTCATCTGCGCCTCCATGAACGCTGCCAGCCTCTTCGCCTGGTGGGGACTCTTTACCTGGCTCCCGCGCTTCCTGTCCATGTCCTCGGCGCGCGGCGGACGCGGCCTCGGCATCGTCATGACCTCGGAGTGGACGATCGTTATGCAGATCGGCACCTTCCTGGGCTACGTCAGCTTCGGCTACATCGCCGACCGCTTCAGCCGCAAGCTCACTTATATCGTCTATCTCGTTGTCGCCGCGGCTCTGGTTCCCGCGTTTGCGTTCGTGCGCAGCCCCGGCGTGCTGCTCGTCCTCTGCCCGCTCATCGGATTCTTCGGCACCGGCTATTTCAGCGGCTTTGCAGTCATCGCCAGTGAGCTCTTCCCCACCGCGCTGCGCGGCTCGGCCATGGGTTTCGTCTACAACATCGGCCGCCTGCTCAGCGCCGTCGCGCCCTGGATGATCGGAGCCGTCTCAGAAAGCGAGGGCCTCGGATGGGCTCTCTGCCTTACCTCGGGAGCCTTTCTGCTCGCCGCTCTCATCGCCAGCGGCTTGCGGCCCGCCCCCGCCCGGGACGCTCTGGCCGTGAGCTGAGAATCGCGATCCGACGACGCCACTGCGCCGGCTACCACCTCCGGATGTCCCTGCGTCCTTTCACTCGCAGCCGCATCCCTACTGTGTACTCTGCTCCCAGTCACCTGCACCCTGTACGCTGTACCCTGGCTCTCTATGAAGATCGGAATTACCTGCTATCCCACCTACGGCGGCAGCGGCGTCGTCGCCACCGAGCTCGGCATCGAGCTGGCCGCAGCCGGCCATCAGGTTCACTTCATCGCCTATTCGCAGCCCTTTCGCCTGCGCGGGCGCGAGCAGGACATCGCCTTTCACGAGGTTTCCGTCTCGAATTACCCGCTTTTCGAGTACCCTCCCTACGACCTGGCGCTGGCCACGCGCATGGCCGAGGTCGCCGCCTATTACGACCTCGACCTCCTGCACGTCCACTACGCCATTCCTCACTCCATCTCCGCCTACCTTGCCCGCGAAATGCTCGCCCGCGAAGGCAAGCGGCTGCCCTTCATCACCACGCTGCACGGCACCGACATCACCCTCGTCGGCCTTGACCACTCCTACCTGCCCACCACGCGCTTCGGCATCGACCAGAGCGACGGCGTCACCGCTATCTCGAATTACCTGCGCGAAAAAACCATTCACGAATTCCACCCCGAGCGCGCCATCGAGGTCATTCCCAACTTTGTCAACTGCGATGTCTATATGCCCCTGAGCGCCGAGCAGCGTTCTCCGGGTCGCGCCCGCTACGCGGCCGACGGCGAAATGATCCTCGTCCACCTCTCGAACTTCCGCCCTGTCAAGCGCACCGCCGACGTGGTCCGCGTCTTTTCCCGCGTCGCCCGCGAGCTGCCCGCGCGCCTGCTCATGATCGGCGACGGCCCCGACCGCTCCGCCGCCGAGTGGATCGCCCACCGCAAAGGCATCCAGGACCGTGTGCACTTCCTTGGCAAGCAGGATAACGTCGCGGAGATCCTGCCCCTCGCCGATCTGCTGCTGCTGCCCAGTGAACTCGAGTCCTTCGGCCTCGTGGCCCTCGAAGCCATGGCCTGCCGTGTGCCCACCATCGCCACGCGCGTCGGCGGCATCCCCGAAGTCATCGAGGACGGCGTCACCGGATGCCTTTTCCCGGTGGGCGATGTGGACGCCATGGCCGCAGCCGCCGTCGATCTGCTGCGCGATACGGAGCGCTATCAGACCATGGCCGATGCAGCCCGCAAAACCGCGCGGGCCCGCTACTGCGCCTCAAAGATCGTGCCCCTTTACGAGCGGTTCTACGAGAGCGTTCTCGGCGGGCCGGCGGGGGCAACACTCCACTGTCCGTGACCAACGTTTCCTGCGTAATATGCTCGCCCAAAGCATTTGCGGATTTCCGGTACCGATATCGATGCTCAGATCCTGAATCGTGTTCTGATAGGCATCGTTGCCGCCTCCAGGCTCCGGCGAGCAGCCATACGGGGCATCGGCAGTCGGATGGATCATCCCCAGCGGATTCGAGGGATCGCCGAATCCCGGCGCGTTTGGCTCCGGTTTGATGGTGGTCGTGCTCTCCGACTGCCCGATCAGCATAATGCCGCAAGTCGGATTGCCCGATCCGTTGTTCCTGATCAGAGGTGCCAGGATGAGATACGTCCCGCTCGGGAAATACACAATCTTTGCCTGGCCGCAGTAGTTGCCCGTGTTCGCTGCTGGCGTGCGGGCTTCGATCGCGCGGTTGATGGTCGCCGTGTCGTCGGTCACCCCATCCCCTTTGGCGCCAAAATCCTTCACGTTGAGCACTGCGGAATTGGGTGGGAACTGCATGGCCCATGAGGGCTGCTGCCCCCAGGCCAGCGGCAGAACTGCCGCGGCCGTGCTTATCAGGTCTCTGCGAATTCCAGTCAGGTCCATCACGCCTCCGTATGCTCAGGGACAGCAACGGCAGAGTCCCGTCAGAATCGGGTCAGCTATCTCGGGTTCGCATTTTGAAACTTTTCAGGACGAGCTCACGGTCTCGCTGAAAATGGCGCGCCGGTCCCCGCGGTGATGCCGGAAAAAGACGGTCTTCCCTGCGCCCATCAGCAGGCGCATATTTGGATATCTCCCATGCCCACCATCTCTCTGCGCGTCCTGAAAAACCAGAGCGAGGATGAGAAAAACCCAGGCGCGATTTCAGAAGAGGAAGTGCCTTCGCGGATGCTCCCGAAACCGAATCGCGCATCCGGCCAAAAATAAGCTTGCTTCGGTTCGCTTTTTATTCGCTATAATGCGCGCATGGCCATCACTCGGCGACAGAAAGAAGTGCTGGACTTCATCTCCGGCTTCGTGCAGCATAATGGCTACTCCCCGTCCTTTGAGGAAATCGCCCGCGGCCTCGACCTGCGCTCGCTGGCCACCGTGCACAAGCACATCACCAACTTGCAGAATAAAGGCCTGCTGGCCCGCGCCCACAATCGCAGCCGTTCCATCGACGTGCTGCCCCCGCGCGCCAAGGGCCGCAGCTTCGAGCGCCTGCCCCTGGCCGGCCGCATCGCCGCCGGCTATCCCGTCGAGGCCATGGAGATCCCGGAGACCATCTCCCTCGGCGACATCATCGGCAACCGCGACGTCTACGCCCTCCAGGTCCGCGGCGAATCCATGCGCGACGAGCACATCGTCGATGGCGACTTCGTTCTCATCGAGCGCACCAGCACCGCCCGCTCCGGCGAAATCGTGGTCGCCCTGGTGCGGGGCGCCGAAACCACCCTCAAGCGCTACTACCCCGAAGGCTCGCTCGTCCGCCTGCAGCCGGCCAACGCCGAGATGGAGCCCATCTTCGTCCCGGCCGCCCAGGTCGCCATCCAGGGACGCGTCCTCGGCATGTTGCGCAAGTATTGAACCGGCCTCGCTTCTACGACCGGATTTGCGAATGAATAGGGGAGCCCAGACAAGACGATGCAACTCGTTCGATCGGATTCACCGGAAGCAGCGCGCTGGATCGCCTCAGCCAGGCCCCTGGTTTGTTGGGGTTGGTGGACGTCGACCTTCATCTTTGCCAGCTTGCCGGGATTGTTAATCGCTCTCGTCGCAGGACTTATCTTCTCACTACGCTCCGCGGTTTGGACTGGCTTGCCGATTCTGCTTGTGTCGGACGGATATGCGCTTTGGCGCGGGAAATCCCCCCGCCTGAGCTGGGTGATCGCAGGCCGCGCCGATCGAATCCTCGTTCGGCTGTTTGTGAGGTGCCGGAGGGGCTGGCCCGTCGCAGAAGAGGCGGACGTCGCGGTGTTCGAAGCCTCGGAAATTGCTTCGATTTCGATCCGAACTCTGGATGTCTTCCTGTATGGACCCAAACCCAGGCGCCTTGAATGGCTGGTGATCGAGCCTGCTCAGGCAGTCGCGGAGGACGTCTGCAAATACATCCGTCCGTTACTGCCCAGCGTCAGGCCAAACCTCTGTGGCATAACGCCAATCGATCCAGGCAAGCAGGTCTTCGTCGGGAATGAGGACGGGCGTCTCACCATTGACGGGAAATATTGCCGTCCTGTTTTGCGGGTGTTTCTCGACCAGGTCTCACGGGAATGTTCATCCATCGTCATCGGCCCGGAAAACCATTCTGAGCTGGACTTGAATGGCATTTGGCATGGTTTCAGGTCGGAACTGAACGCAGAACAGCGTCGATTGCCTGCCCAGGCAATCCGGCTCGGGTTCGGCCGGAAATGCGCAAAGTTGCTGAGCCTCTATCGGTTCATGCCGTTACGGGAGGCTGCGGATTACCTGGCGCTGATATACGATCAGCAATTCGGGACGGCAGGCTCCGACTGTCCGCTGTGGCTGAGGTAATCGTTTCATTCGGAGGCTTGTCTGCTTTCCTCCACCTCGAGCCCCACCGCCTGCATCAGCTTCAGCGCGTTGCTGGTGCGCACGATCCCCGGCTTCAGCCGGTAGTCGAACTTCAGCTTGCCGTCTTCAATCGCGTCCTCGAAGTGGCAGTTCCGCCCTTCGCCATCCAGCGCCTCCGGAATCGCCGTCAGCGCCAGGTCGTGCGTGGTCACGAGGCCAATCGCGCCCTTCCGCACCAGTGCCCCCACCACGAACCGCGTTCCCTCCAGCCGGTCGTGTGAATTCGTTCCCGACAGCAGCTCGTCGAGCAGAAATAAGAGCGGCCCGTGTCCGTTCTCAAAATCAGCCCCGCTCGCCAGATCCGACAGCAGCTTCAGCCGCCGAATCTCCGCGTAAAACCGCGACACCCCACCCTGCAGCGAGTCCAGTACGCAGATCGACGCGCCCACCGCCAGCGGCGACAGCCGCAGCCGCCGCGCCCGCACCGGCGCACCACACTGCGCCAGTACAGCGTTGATGCCGATCCCGCGCAGCAGCGTGCTCTTGCCCGCCATGTTCGGCCCGCTGATCAGCAGCAGCTGCAGCTCGCGGCTCAGCCTGAGGTCGTTCCCCACCGCCTGGCTCTCCGGCAGCAGCGGATGCCTCAGATCTTCTGTCTCGAACAGCGGCGCTTCCTCCGCAAACTCCGGCAGCACGTCGCCAGGATGCTCCCACGCGTAGCCCGCCAGCGCCTCCAGCGCTTCAATCTCGCCCACCGCCGCCAGCCAGCCGCGGATCGACGGCCCAAAGCGCCGCTTCCAGCGCTCCGCCAGGATGGCGAACAGCGCTGTGTAGAAGACGAAGAGAACGAACGGGAGCACCATCAGGTTCGTCCGGCTCTCGATCCAATCCACCAGCCGCTGCATCTTCCTGAGCGCCCGCGACGGCGCAACCTCGCCCGTGTCCAGCGAGGCGCGAAGCTTCCGCAGGCGGGGCGCGGCGAAGGTCTGCTGCTCGAGAACGGCCAGAATCTCCGCCAGAACCTTAAGGTCCGGCGCGGTCTTCTCCACCGCCTCGGCGATTTCCTCCACACGTTTCCCAAGCCGCCTGCGGATGCCGGAATTCACCAGAGAAACGATCACCAGCGGATACCACGGACCCACCACGAACCACCAGATGGCTGCGGCAATCCACAGCGCGCCCAGCATCGCCAGCGCCACTGGCAGCCAGCGCGACTGGAAGATCGCCGGCTCTTCACCCCACGCTGCAATCTCCTCCGGATGCACGCCCGCGCGGACATGCTGCCCCGCCACAAAAAGCCGCTCCCGCAGCCCGAGCTGCTCCTTCAGCTCCAGCATTGCCGCCTGCCGCTCGCGCACCTCAGCGGGCGGCGCCGCGTGCAGCACCCACTGCGCCAGCGTCTCTTCCCCGGCCCCCGTCTGCGCGGTGCACAGCAGCTCGTAGAGCGAGCCTTTCCCGAACAGGTCCAGATCGCGCGCATACGGATGCGCCGGATCGAGGAAGCGCTCCCCGCCCTCGCCCGTGCCGGGCCAGCTGCCGTCGAGCCGCGCCAGCCCGCGCTCATAAAACTGCGACACCCGCTCCTGCTCGCGGAGCCGCCGCAGCAGGCTCTCATGCCCGACCGCCAGCGCCGCAAACACCACCGCGGGAATCGCCACGTAGGGCAGCCGCCGCGGGGTATGCAGCAAAGCGATCGCGGTGATCCCCGCAACCACAAAGACCGCGACCTTCGCCCAGCCCAGCCGCCGGTCCACTGCCCGCCCGCGCGCGATGCGCGCCTGGTTTTCCTGTAGCAGCCGGCTGTAGACGTCGCGTGGCGATTCCATGTCAGGTCTTCTGGATTGTACGTCGGGAGAATCGCGCGAATCTTCGCAGCATCGCGGCGCAGCGTGCAGGTTCTTCGGCGGCGCGGACGTCGCGGGCAGCAAAAAGCCCGGATCTCTCCGGGCCTCGGCTTCAAAAACCTTCGCGCCGCTTAGCTCAGCACCTTGCTGATGCTGCGCACGATCGTTTCCTTCGGCACGTAGCCCACAATCTGATCGGCCACTTTGCCGCCCTTGAAGATCAGCAAGGCGGGAATCCCCCGGATACCGTACCGCATCGGCGTCGCCTGGTTGTGATCCACGTCCATCTTGGCCACTTTAAGGCGTCCGCTGTACTCGTTCGCCACTTCATCCACGGTCGGCGCCAGCGCCCGGCAGGGCCCGCACCATGTCGCCCAAAAATCCACCAGTACCGGCTGCTCCGATTGCAGCACTTCCTGCTCGAACGTCGCGTCGCTTACTTCGGCAATGCCTACTGCGGCCATCTCTCTCCTCTTTCCCCCCGGGGGAATTCCGTCACCAGTCTACCTGACTCTTTTTAATTGATGCGAAGGAGCAGAGACGGTCGCAGATGGGCGGAAAACATCGCCCGCAAAAGTTAAGGCGCCCGGATTCTTATGCAGAATCACAGGCGCCGGGAGCAGCCCTCCCCCAGAACTGCCCACGGATGCGAACATAGGGCTTTTGGTGGTCCTAAAGCAAGCAATCTTGAGTAACTATGGTAACCTGTTCGAGGAGTTACGCATACGCGGTGAAACTGGGTTACCGACGTGAGATGTTACTGATATCGAAGCAGTTCCAACAGCGAATAGCCGTTAACTGAATCGTTATCACCCCATTGGCTGCACGCGCACGGGCTGGCTCTCCAGTTCGCACACCAGTACCTCCACCGGTTCGGCCTCCGCAGCAGCGTGTTCCACCCTTTCCCGCGCCTCGCGGGCGGCCACTTCTGAGTCCGCCAGCAGCAGCACTGCCGGCCCCGCCCCGCTCAGCGCCACACCCAGGATGCCGCCCTGCCCCGCCAGCGGCAGCAGCCGCCCCATCAGCGGGCACACCTCCGCTCTATACGGCTGATGCAGCCGGTCCCGCATGGCATTCGCCAGCAGCTCCCCGCGCCCGGTCGCCATCGCCGCAGTCATCAGCGCCACCCGTTGCAGGTTCTCAACCACATCCCGTCGCGGCCACGCCGCCGGCAATACCGCGCGCGAAGCTGTCGTCGCCAGAGGTATTTCCGGCATCGCCAGCACCGCCCGCCATTCCTTCGGCGGCACCAAAGACACCGCCTGGACTCGCTCGCCGCTGCCCGCGCTCGCCACAAACCCGCCCAGCCAGCACGCCGCCGCATTGTCCGGATGCCCTTCCAGCCGGCACGCCTCGGCCAGAATCCGCTCGTCATCCCACGCAAGCTGGCCGAAGTGCGACGCCAGCGCCACCGCCGCCAGGCGCACCGCCGCCGAAGACCCGCAGCCCATCCCCAGCGGAATCCCATTCGTCATCCGCACCCGCAGCGGAACCGCCCTCCGCCCTGCACGTGCCTGCAGTTCACTGTAAGTCTTCACCAGCAGATTGTCCTGGATGGCCGCGCAGACCTCGGCGTTGCGCCCCGTCGCCTCGATCCTGAATGAGTCAGCCGCCTCCGCTTCGATCTCCAGATGCAGTTTCAACGCCAGCGCGAGCGTGTCAAACCCCGGCCCCAGATTCGCCGACGTGGCCGGAAGTCGCAGATACACGCGCGCTGTCGTGCTGCTCCCGCTCATCTTCCTGCCCGCTCCAGCTCCCGCAGCACTGCGTCCGCCCGCGCCTCCAGCTCCACTGTATTGCGCCGCAGGTCGGCCATCTCCGCGACCACCGGCGCGCTCTCCTCCTCGGTCAGCAGCTCGCCGCGGTGGAACTGAATCGTGTAGTCGGGATCTTTCAGCGTGTGTCCTGTGAGCAGCAGCACCACCGATTCCTCGTCGCCCACCTTCCCCTGGCACCGCAGCTTCTTCAGTCCCGCCAGCGTCACCGCCGAAGCCGGCTCGCAGCCAATCCCCTCCGCACCGATCTCCGCCTTTGCCACGGCGATCTCCGCTTCCGACACCTGTTCCACAAATCCGTCCGTCTCCCGGATCACCCGCACCGCCTTGCGCCACGACGCTGGATTGCCGATCCGAATCGCGCTCGCCCGCGTCTGCGCCTCGACCGGCTGCAGCCGCTCGCCGCCCAGCTCGCGCATCGCCCGCACCAGCGGATTCGCGCCTTCCGCCTGGATGACCGAAATCCGCGGCACGCTCGCCGTCAGCCCCAGATGTTTCATCTCGAGAAATCCCTTGCCCAGCGCCGAACTGTTCGCCAGGTTCCCGCCCGGCACGATCACGTGATCCGGGACCTCCCACTCCATCTGCTCCGCAATCTCCAGTGCCGGCGTCTTCTGTCCCTCGATGCGGTACGGATTCACCGAATTCAGCAGGTACACCGGGGCGCGCTCCACCACCTCGGCCAGCACCCGCACGCACCCGTCGAAATCCGTCTTCAGTTGCAGGGTCAGGGCACCGTAATCCATCGCCTGCGCCAACTTGCCCCAGGCAATTTTGCCTTCCGGCAGCAGCACCAGGCTGGTCATCCCCGCGCGCGCCGCGTACGCCGCCATCGCCGCCGACGTGTTTCCCGTAGAAGCGCACGCTACCCAGGCGAACCCCCGCTCCCGCGCCACCGACAGCGCCGCCGTCATCCCCGTGTCCTTAAACGACCCCGTGGGATTCATCCCCTGATGCTTCGCGCGCAGCCGCGCGATGCCCAGCCGCTGTGCCGCCCGCGGCAGATCGTACAATGGCGTGTTCCCTTCGCCCAGCGATACGATATTCCGCTCGTCCTTCAGAATGGGCAGCATCTCGCGGAAGCGCCACACTCCGCTGCGATCCGCCGTCTCCGCCGACATCCGCCGCTCTCGCCACAGCCAGCGCAGCGCGCTGGGGTTTGGATGCGTGTGCCCGGAAGCGTGTCCGGACCCGAGTCCGGCCCCGTTCCAGCCCGGATACGTCACCTCATACAGATCGCCGCAGCCCGCGCAGCGAAAGTTCCCGCCCAGCGCCTCCTGCGCGATCTCGCGCGCACATCCCGTGCATCGCAGCTGAAAGATTCCCATCATTGTCTCGGCGGATAACTTCAGCCTACCATCCGTTGTGCGGCGTTCCGGATCGTCTAGATTCGCACATAGACTCTCGTGTTGATCGTATAGAATCGTTGCATGGCCCCGCTTCTCACTCCGCGCGAAGCTGCGATGCGCCTCGGCATTTCCTATCCCGCTATCAAGCAGTGGATTTACCGCGGCAAGCTGAAGGCCATCAAAACCCCCGGCGGTCACTACCGCATTCCCGAATCGGAACTCGACGCCCTCCTTTACAAAGCCAAACGCCCCGAAACCCCGAAGCGCCAGATGATGCGCACCGTCAGCGGACGGAATCAGCTCATTGGCCGAATCGTCGAGCTCAAAATCGAAGGCCTGCTCGCCCAGGTTCGCCTCTCCATCGGCGGCCAGATCATCACCTCCATCATCACCGCCGACGCCGCCCGCGAGCTGCGCCTGAAAAAGGGCGAGATCGTCGCCGCTCTGATCAAGTCCACTGAGGTCATGGTGCTCCGTGTCTGATCGCCGATTCTCCACCGTCATCTGCTCGCTCGCCGCGCTGCTCTTTCTCGCTGCCCCCGCCGCTCGCGCCCAGCAGACCCTCCGCCTCGCCGCGGCCGCCGACCTACAGCCGCTGCTTCCGCCTGTCCTCAGCGCTTTCCACCAGCAGACCGGTATTGCCGTCCTGCCCTCGTACAAATCCTCTGCGGTATTGGCCACCGAAATCATCAACGGAGCGCCCTTCGATCTCTTCCTGGCCGCCGACTTGTCCTTTCCGCAGCGCGTCATCGACGCCGGCAAGGCCACCGAAGCGCATCCCGTCGCCTACGCCCGCGGCACCCTCGTCCTCTGGACCCGCAACGCCTCCGGCATCAGCCCGCTCTCGCTCTCCTCGCTCACCAGCCCCGCCGTGAACTCCATCGCCATCGCCAACGCGCTGCATGCGCCCTATGGACGCGCCGCCGAGGACGCGCTCCAGCACCTCGGCCTCTTTCCCGCCACGCGCCCCAAACTCGTCATCGCTGAAAACATCGCCCAGGCCGCGCAGTATGCGGACTCCGGCAATGCGCAGGTCGGATTCATCTCGCTCACCTCCGCGCTCACCCCGCGTCTCCGCGCCGACGGCCACTACATCGCCGTTCCCCAGGCAGCGTACGCACCCATCGTTCAGGGCGCCGTCGTCGTGCGCGGCAGTGCCAATGCCGCCGCGGCCCTGCACTTTCTCGACTTCCTCCGCTCGCCGCAAATCAGGCGCATCCTCGCCGCGCGCGGGCTCCAGCCTGTCTCGTAATGGACCTCCAGGCTCTGTGGCTCACGCTGCGTCTGGCCGCCGTCACGACGGCGATCCTGCTTCTGCTCGCCGTGCCGCTCGCATACTGGGTCGTCTCCACCCACTCCCGCCTGCGCCCGCTCGTGGAGGCGGTCACCACCCTGCCCATCCTGCTGCCACCCACCGTGCTCGGCTTCTATCTGCTCGTGCTCCTCGGCCAGCGCACCGCCTTTGGCCGCGCCATCGCGCATCTCCTGGGCCACCCGCTCGCTTTTTCGTTTTCCGGACTCGTCGTCGGCTCCGTCATTTATAGCCTGCCCTTCGCCGTGCAGCCGCTCACCGCCGGCTTTCACGCGGTCGACGCCTCCCTGATCGAGCAGGCCCGCCTCCTCGGCGCCGGACGCTTCCGCATCCTCCGTGAAATTCTCCTGCCGCTCTCCGCGCGCTCCGTCCTGGCCGCCACCGCGCTCTGCTTCACCCACACCGTCGGCGAATTCGGCGTGGTTCTCATGGTCGGCGGCGACATTCCCGGCGCCACGCGCACTCTCTCCATCGCCATTTACGACCAGGTGCAGGATTTCTCCTACGCACAGGCCAACCACACCTCGCTCGTCCTGCTGGCCTTCTCGTTCGCTGCGCTCGTCCTGCTCTACGCGCGCCGCAGTTCCAACGGAGCCGCCCATGCCTGACGTGTTCCTGCGCCACCGTCAGGGCCGCTTCTCCCTCGAGGCCGAATTCTCCCTGTCCGCTCGCTGGACCATACTCTTCGGACCCTCCGGCGCCGGAAAGAGTACCGCCCTCCGCATCCTCGCCGGCCTCGCTGTTCCGCAGGAGGGCCGCATCGCGCTCGCCGGAACGATCCTCCTCGACACCGCACAGCGCATCGCCACGCCGCCCGGCCGCCGCTCCATCGGCTTCGTCACTCAGCAGCCCGGATTATTCCCGCATCTCACCGCGCGCGAGAATGTCGCCTTCGGCATCCGCCACCTCGGCCGCGGAGCCCGCGACCGCCGCGTGCCGGAAATGCTCCGCCTCTTCGGCGCCGAATCCCTCGCCGACCGCCGCACGCTCCAGCTTTCCGGCGGAGAGCGCCAGCGCGTCGCCCTGGCCCGCGCCCTCGCGCCCGCCCCCGATCTGCTGCTCCTCGATGAGCCGCTCGCCGCGCTCGACGACGCCTCTTCACAGGACATCCTCTCGCGCCTGCTGGCCCTCCCCACGCGCGTCCTCTACGTCTCGCACGATCTGGCCGAAATCTGGCGCATCCCCGCCGACGTCGTCTTCCTCGAAAACGGCCGCGTCACCGCCACCGGCCCGCTCCAGCGGGTCCTCGCCCCGTATCGCGACCGCATGCTCCAGCAGCTCAGCGTCTGACAACGCTCGTGGGAGTAATTTCCTAAAGTTTCGGTTTTCCGGTTACTCGGCGACGACGCTTTCCGCGACTTTGATTACCCGCATCCGTAGCTTCCAGAGGGTCCAAAGCAACAGGGCACTTCACTTCAGGCTGACTTTTCAGAATCGCATTCTGCAGGCCGCAGCGCCCCTCCCATCCCGTGCTAAACTCCACCTCGGATTGAGTGGAGCGTGAATGAAATACACCGTGCTCGAACAAGCTGCCGTTGAGGCGCGTGCCGGGATGAAAGAGATTGACGCGGAGATTGATCGCCTGAAAGCAAGGAGAGAATTGCTGGAAGTGATGGAGACAGTTGTGCGCCAGCTGTTAGCGGTGGCACCTGTGAGCAGTGAGGCGATTCCGGGCACGGGAAGCAACAAGCCTGGCACGACACCAGATGCTCCAGCCGCTGACCAACATTCCTTCGCCGAAGGTCTGGTGGAGGGCGAGTCTGATTCGGTTCGCAAGGAAGAATGCCTGGCCCCTGCTCCCGTTGACCCGGCTCTCATCAGAAAACTTCTGGATGACCGCTGAGTGTCGATCCCTCGAAGGCGGCGAGGCAGTCATCGCCTGGTGACTGGCAGGCTCGCCGGAGCAACGCCGCGATTTGCGCGCACTTTTCTGACGTGCCCTGCATTCCTGTCGCACGCCGGGCGGATAGGTGTTGCGACGGTTGCCGGCGAGTTGTCGGAAAGCTGGAACTCTCACCAACCGCCCTTACTCCTGCCCCTTCCCCACCCACACGCTCTGCAAAAACAGCCACCGGTCCCGATGCTGTGCGGGCTTCGCCTCCGACTGCGCATCCAGATTCATCGTCTGATAGCCATCCGCCTGGTCGTATTGCGGCCACTTCGGAAGCCCCGCGCCATTCGGATTCCCCGTCTTCGCAAAGTTCGTCCAATAGGTCTGCATCAGCTCGCTCAGCGCGTAATCGGCGGGCTGCCAGTGTGCGCCCGGCCGCGAATTCAGCGTCCCGAACACATACTCGATCTCGTCCGAATGAAATGCCCCCGACCCCGCCGGATGAAATGTACTCTCCGGCGATGGCCGCAGGAAATGGTAGTGATACACCGGCGCGTCGCCTGTCGCGATTTGCTCCTGCAGCCACTCCCACGTGGAGAAGGTGATGAACTTCGCCCCCGCCAGGTCAATCGCCGACCGCCTCGTCTCCTCCGGCGTATTCGCCGGGAACAGCTTCAGGAACTCCCCGGCGCGCGGCCCGAATTCCTGCCGCGCCATCGCCTCAAAGCTCTCCGGCGTCACCGGCGTTGGCTCATCCGCCGCCAGCGCGCTCGGCTCGTCGCGATTCCACCCCGCCAGCAGCGGAACATGTGCCTGTGTCCCTTCTCCATAAATCTGCGCCACGCTGTCCGGCAGGAACCATCCGTCGATGTCCGGCCAGAACGGCCGCCGTCCCTCGTGCGCCTGCAGCCTCGCGAGGATGTCCTGCCAGCTCATCGCCCGGAGTTCCGCCAGATCCGACGTCCCCAGCACCTCCCGCGCAAACGCGGGATCAATCCTCTCGCGCTCCGCCAGCGGCTTGAACTCCGACCGCGGACGGGTAAAGATGCCGCCGCTCTCCCCAATCGCCCGCACAAACAATCCCTGCGCCAGCGGCGACGCCATCTGCGCGCTCACCGAGATCGAGCCCGCCGACTCCCCGAAGATCGTTACGTTCTTCGGATCGCCCCCGAACCGCGCGATGTTCCTCCGCACCCACTGGAGCGCCGCCGTCTGATCCATCAGCCCGTAGTTGCCGGCCGCGTGCTCCGGCGACTCCGCGGCCAGCTCCGGCGACACAAAGAACCCGAAGATTCCCAGCCGGTAGTTCATCGAGACGACCACCACCCCCCTGTGGGCCAGATGCGCGCCATCCTGCCGCGGCTCCGACGTCGCGCCGCCCGTGAACCCTCCGCCGTAAATCCACACCATCACCGGCAGCTTCGCGTGCTTGTTCTTCGCCGGCGTCCACACGTTCAGGTTCAGGCAATCCTCGCTCTGTCCCGGATCGCGAAAGACCATGTCCGGAAACCGCAGAGTCTGAATGCATCGATGCCCGAAGTTCGTCGCATCCAGGACGCCGTGCCACTTCTGCGCCGGCTGCGGAGGCCGCCAGCGAAGCTCGCCCACCGGCGGCGCCGCATACGGAATCCCCAGAAAGATCCGCACCTGGCCATCGACGCTCAACTTGCCGCGCACTTTGCCCTTGTCGGTTCTTACAGTCAGGTGATCGCTGGCCCCAGCCGGCAGCGTCAGCATCACGCAGCCCACGCAGGCTGCGGCCCAGGCACACATCTTCTGAAAGCGCATCGAGCCTCCGCAAAGAAACGAACTGTCCAGGCTATCAGATACGCAGCGCCGCGCGCTCCGTCGCCAGCAGGTCATCAATCTTTTCCCGCCGCCGGATCAGACGCGCACGCCGTCCTTCGACCAGCACTTCAGCAGCCCGCGGACGCGAGTTGTAATTTGACGCCAGCGACATCCCATACGCCCCGGCATCCAGAATCGCCAGCAGATCGCCCGGCTTTACCGGCGGCAGGTCGCGATCGCGCGCAAAGAAGTCACCCGTCTCGCAGACCGGGCCCACCACGTCCGCCATCATCGTCCGCTCTCCGCGCCGCGGCAGGACGGGAACAATCTCATGGTGCGCCTGATACAGCGCCGGCCGGATCAGGTCGTTCATCGCCGCATCCACAATCACAAAATTCTTCGTGCCGTTCTTCTTCACGTACAGCACGCGTGTCAGCAGCGCGCCCGCCTGCGCCACCAGAAACCGTCCCGGCTCCAGCAGCAGCGTTACGCCGCCCAGCGCCTGCACCACCGGGATCAGCGCCGCGGCGTATCGCCGCACCTGTTCTTCTGCGTCGAAGGGTTTCTCCGCGCGATACTCAACCCCCAGTCCGCCGCCCGCGTCCACATACCGGATCGCATGCCCATCCCGCCTTAGTTCCGTCACCAGCTTCGCGACCCGTTCGGCCGCCGCGCCAAACGGCTCCGGGCTCTGGATCTGCGAACCGATGTGCACCCCCACCCCGCTCGGCTCCAGATATTTCCCCGCCCTGCGATACACCGCCCGCGCCTGCCGGATGTCGATCCCGAACTTGTGTTCCCGCATTCCGGTGGAAATATAAGGATGCGTCTCGGCAAACACATCGGGATTGACCCGCAGTGCGATCCGCGCGCGCTTCCGCAGCCGGGCCGCCCGCTCCGCCAGCAGCTCCAGCTCTCCTTCGCTTTCCACGTTGAACTGCAGAATCCCGGCCCGCAGCGCCGAATCCATCTCCACCGCCGTTTTCCCGACGCCCGAAAACACCGTCCGCGCCGCCCCGCCGAGATCCGCCGCCAGCACCCGCTCCAGCTCTCCGCCGGAAACGACATCGAACCCCGCGCCGCCCCGCGCAAACAGCTCCAGGATCGCCAGCGTTGAGTTCGCCTTCACCGCATAGCACACCAGATGCGGCACAGATCGGAAGGCGGCCTGGAACATCCTCAGTCGCGCGGCCATGTGTCCCGCTGAATACACATACAGAGGGGTGCCGTAGCGCCGCGCCAGCATCTCCAGGCTGACGCCCTCGCAGCGCAACGCGCTCTTGGTATCGGGAGCAACGAACGGACGAGTAAGAATCTCGACTGCCTCGCAACAGGATTTTCCCTGAGACTATCGGGGATCGCGGCTCAGGTAAAGCCGAGCCGCCAACGCTCTCGGATGCGCATCCAGTTCCAGGTTCATCGCTCGGATTGGTGTAGTGCGTCACCTGCCCCTTCGCCCCCACCATCGCCAGGCCGGTCTTCGAGGCCCTGCATTAATTCGACCCTGCCACCCAGCGCGGTCCTCCCGCATGCGCTGCTTCCCCAAACAGAAACAGCACCATCGCCTGCGCGATCAGCAGACCCACAACTCGCGCCACCCTCGGCTGCGCGCCGGCACCCTGCCTGACCTGCACTGCATCGCAGGAACCCTCGCCGGAAAAACCAGGGCAGGTGCACCTGATGCCACTCCACTCAAGTTGACGCGACCAGCAGGAAGCGGCGACTCCGGAAGAACCCCCAGAGGGCTCAGTTACTCTGGTTTTGCTTGACCCTCCGGCTCTGTTCCTGCACGCTTCCGATCCTCCCGGCGAAAGAATCGCACCCTCCCGCTCGCGCATCATTTGATTTCGGGAGCACCTCCGGCCGCGGTCCCAACTCGGCATCCGGCTCCTCCCTCCGCCGCGCGGCCCTGCCGCTTTTCCGGCTCTGCCCGCGCTGCCCCCGCAGGTACAATCGAAGGTTCAGGTCCATGTCCGATACGATCCACGACACCGTCATCCTCGGCTCCGGCTGCGCCGGACTCACCGCCGCCCTCTACACCGCCCGCGCCAATCTGAAGCCCCTGGTGCTGGAAGGCCATGAGCCTGGCGGCCAGCTCTCCATCACCACGCTGGTCGAGAACTTCCCCGGCTGGCCGGAAGGCATCCAGGGTCCCGAGCTCATCGAGAACATGCGCAAGCAGGCCTCGCGCTTTGGCGCGCAGTTCCGCGTCGGCCACCTCGTCACCGCGGATCTCACGAAGCATCCCTTCGCGCTGAATCTCGGCCACGAGACCCTCCATGCCCGCACGCTCATCATCGCCAGCGGCGCCTCCGCGCGCTGGCTGGGCCTGCCCTCTGAGCAGGCCCTCATCGGCCACGGCGTCAGCTCCTGCGCCACCTGCGACGGGTTCTTCTTCTCCGGCAAGGAGATCGCAGTGGTGGGCGGCGGCGACTCCGCCATGGAGGAGGCGCTGTTCCTCACCCGCTTCGCCTCCAAAGTCACCCTCATTCACCGCCGTGAGCACTTCCGCGCCTCGCGCATCATGCTCGACCGCGCCATCGCCCATCCCAAAATCGCCTTCATCACCAACGCCGCCGTGAAAGAGGTCCTGGGCGTCGAGCAGAAAGTAGTCACCGGCATCCGCCTCCTTGACACCACCACCGGCATGGAGTCCGAGCTCAGCCTCAGCGGTCTCTTTCTCGGCATCGGCCACATCCCGAACGCCGCCATGTTCGCCGGCCAGCTCGATCTCGACGAGGACGGCTACATCAGGACCCACAACTACGTCTTCACCCGCGTTCCCGGCGTCTACGCCTGCGGCGACGTGCAGGACCGCCGCTACCGCCAGGCCATTACGGCCGCCGGCACTGGCTGCATGGCCGCCCTTGAAGTCGAAAAGTACCTTGAAGAGCACGGCCGCTGACCTCGCCGCCCTGTCCGCTACTGATATCGAAGACCTGAGCTGCCTGAGCGTCCCCATCCACGCCTGAAAAGGCGGCGGCCCGCAGACGAGTTCCCAACCGCCCCCTGAGTCCGGTCCGGAGACAGAGCGCGGTTGCGAGGCAATTCAGACGGCTAACTCCCGCTGATTCAACTAATTCGATGTTCAGAGAGAATTCAGGAACGATTCAGCTTCAGTCCATTGACTCGGCATAAGCACAGGCGTAAAAGCGTGACGAGTTATGACTCCGTCGACCAGTGAATAACTGGGCTGGCAATGCATATTTTCGGCGAAAGGTAAGAATCCCGCTACGGAGGACGCATGTCACGCGCGATCTTGTCGGCTCCGATATCGCCTGCTGCTTCGGATCAACAAGCCGCGAAGCCGCACTCAAGACCACGCACGCAGCTTCGCAAGCCTGTGCTGGCTCTCTCCCACGCGAACATGCCAAACGATTCCTGTAAGAGCGCGAACCGAAGGACCTCTTGCATGTTCGTGGCCCTCGCAGCTTCGTTGTGGATTGGCCTAATCCAAAACGCCGCGGCCCAGAACCCACCTTCGGGATCGTACCAGCAGACATGTCAGGACGCGTCCGTCAGTACGGTCAATGGCACATCGGTACTCACAGCGACCTGTGAGACAACCACGGGGCTCTGGATGCAGTCTCAGCTCGTCGACTATACCCAGTGTCAGGGGGAGCCCGCCAATCTGGATGGGACACTGGCCTGCAATATCGGCGGATCGCCGCCGGCGGGATCATACACTCAGACCTGCCGGAACGAATGGTGGGATCAGGGAACGCTGAACGCGGAGTGCCAGACATTATCGGGTGTGTGGCAGCAGACTCAGCTTGCGAACGCGGGCCAGTGCCAGCAGGCGCCATCAAATCTGGATGGCACGCTGGCCTGCAACATCGGCGGATCGCCGCCCTCCGGATCGTATACCCAGACCTGCCGCGACGAGTGGGTGAACAACGGCACTCTGATGGCCGAATGCCTCTCTTCATCGGGCCAATGGTTACCCACCCAGCTTCCTGATTTCGCCCATTGCCAGCAGCCGCCCTCAAATCTGGATGGCACGCTGGCCTGCAACATCGGCGGATCGCCGCCCTCCGGACCGTACACCCAGACCTGCCGCGACGAGTGGGTGAACAACGGGACACTGATGGCGGAGTGTCAGACGCCATCGGGCCAGTGGATTCCGACTTCGCTCACTGGCTACGTTTCCTGTTTGTCAGCTCCTGTCAATCTCGGCGGGATACTTGCGTGCGCCACTGAAGCCCCCGCCAGCCAGGTCCCGGCTGCCTCGAACAGCGGCCTGTCAGGCTTCGCGGATAACACCGGGGAACATGTCTATTTCGCTTCAACGAGTGGCGACATTCAGGAGTTCTCCTACAGCGGGGCTTGGTATGGTCACGATCTCACGCTGGCCACAAACGGGGCGCAGGCCGCCCCCGCCAGTTCAGTCTCGAGCTTCAGCGACGCAACCGGCGACCATGTGTATTTTGTTGCCTCCAACATGCACGTCCATCAGCTATGGAGAAGCAGTACCAATTGGTACGACCAGGATCTCACTGCAGCGACCAATGGAGCAGTGGCTATCGAGGCCACCGCCCTCACGAGCTTTGCCGACAATATGGGCGAACACGTGTACTTTCTGGCCGCCGGCCAGCATGTCCACCAGCTGTGGTGGAACAAATCCGCATGGGCCGATCAGGATCTGACCTCCGCGACCAGCGGCGCACCGGCCGCCACCGGCAGCAGCCTGTCCAGCTTCTCGGACAACACGGGGGAGCATGTGTACTTCCTGGCCGCCGGCCAGCATGTCCACCAGCTGTGGTGGAACAAGTCCGCATGGGCCGATCAGGATCTGACCTCCGCGACCAGCGGCGCACCGGCCGCCACCGGCAGCAGCCTGTCCAGCTTCTCGGATAACGATGGGGAGCATGGCTACTTTCTCTCGGCTAACCAGCACCTTCAGCAGATGTACTGGGACAACGTGGCTTGGTTCGATCAGGACCTGACAAGCAGCGTAGGGCCACCCCTGGGGTCCTACACTCAGACCTGCCAGACTATCCTCCAGAGCGGGTTATCGTTAACTGCGGTCTGTAATACAGGATCCGGTACCTCAATCAACAGTTCGCTCAGCAACTATTCGTTCTGTTCAGGTGACATTTCGAACCAGAATGGGATTCTCGAGTGCGCGACATCCTGCAACCCGGGAACGGCAGGAGCGCCGCAGTTGTTCCTGGTGACCGGCACACAATTATCCGACCAGGAACAGTCGCAATGGTGCTGGGCGGCGAGTGGGAAAATGGTGATGGGCTATTGGGGGACCTATGTGGATCAATGTTCGGAAGTGAACCGGGCAACAGGGCTCACGACGTGCTGTGGACATCTGCCGTGGACGATACCCGTTGAGAGCAGCGACGTCGCCGGCAAGAACTGCGTCGGATGCAACTGTGGAGGCTCGCCTCCGTTGGCGTCTTACGGATTCACAGGCAACTGGAACACGACTCCTCTTACCTGGAGCCAGTTAACCAGCCAGCTTTCCTGCCAGAACGCACCATTCTATTTTGCCTGGAACTGGGGTGGCGGTGGCGCTCATGTCATGGTGGTGTACGGATATGAAGTGGATGACGGCCTGGAATATGTGTGGATCCTGAATCCTGAGGATCAGGATCCTGAGCAAGATCTCTATTCGGACTGGTCTGCCCTGCCAAATCTGCAGCCGCCCGCTGGCCAGCCCAATGCGCCGAGTTGCCCGAGCGGAACGTATCACTGTTTTCAGGGAAACTACACCGGCATTGCAAAGCAATAGCGTGGGAGACTTCACGATATGAAAGCGATTGTGCGATTAGTCGGCGCAATTTTCCTGTTTGGCCTCAGCACCGCAGCCACAACTGCGGCAGCCTGGCAATCCCCCTCGCCTGCGCAGTCGACGCAAACTCCGATTCCGGCGCCTGTGCGTCTCGAACCGTCCTCGCAAGCGTTGGCCCAGGCAATCACCGAGGCACAGCCTGCTGCCCGGACATCTTTGGGGGATATGCGAAGAGCGGGCGTGCCGGGCCGCTATCGGTTGCTGGGCTTTAAGTCCCCCGATGAAGCAAAGTCAGGTGTGCTGGGCCAGCCGATGGCAGTTTTCTACGTCCCCCTGAATCAGCTTCAGAACTACGCCGGCGGCGACCCGCAGGCGCTTCTTCAGGGAGGAAATGAGATTCTTTACCCCGTGACGATTGGAACTGAAGTGCGCTCTTCGATTACCGTGCGAAACCTGAATGGAAAATGGCAGACCACGCAATTGGGGCGACCCATCCTTGCGAGGACGCTGTTCGGAATACGTGACAACGATGCGGCAAAACTCAACAGCCCCACGAGCTCATACTTTGTAGTATTAGTGTCGGCCCTGAACCTGCGGTTCATCGGCCATTTGCAGGGAACTCAGTTCTTCCTGATCCCGACAAGATCGGACCCAACGCTTAATCTCAGAGCGGGCGTCGCTTATCTTGCGCAGGGGGTTTTTTCGGAACTGGTGCCCGTCGCCAAAGCGAATAACGGCCAGCCCACCTAATCCCTGGGAACACAGACGGCGGGGAGAACCAGGCGCCGGGAATCTGCGTCGACGGTGCTCAGGCCAGTCTGCACCGCTTCGAGCGCGTTAGGCGCGGAGTCAAATCACGCCTGGACGGCCAGTCCCGGCTACTGACCGCCGGTCTTGTTTCTTCGCTGGCTCTCCCTGTGCTGCCTGCCCGACGTCCTCCCACGCCTCCCACGTGACAATGCGCTCGCATACGCAGTCCGCGCCCTCGCGAGAATGGTCGAGCCGAGCCCCAGCCGCAGCGGCGATCCTCCGCGTCCACGAGCTTGAGAATCGCCTCCGGTGTCGCCTGCAGATCGCCGCGGTCCATCGTGCCCAGATGCGTCATCAACTGCCGCCGGAAGTCCGCATACGGCTCCGGCGCATCGGCATTCTTTGCGGACTTGCCGAAATCGGTGGCGCAGGCGGCCGGCTCAACCAGCGTCACCCGGATGCCGAATGGCCTGACCTCCTGCGCCAGCGCTTCCTGCAGCGCTTCCACCGCCCGTTTTGTGGCGCAGCAGAAGCCAGGGAGCGGCATCGATGTAATTCCAAGGCCGCTCGAACCGCCGAGGATATGTCCGCTGCCCTGTTGCCGCAGCAGGGGAGGAGCGGCGCGCAGGACCCGCACCATCCCGAAGTAGTTCGCGTCGAACAAGTCGCGGACCTGCTTGTCGCTTGTCTCCTCCGCGGCCGCGAGCAGGCCCACTCCGTCATTGTTGACAACCACGTCCAGCCTGCCGAAATGCCCGTACGCCTGCTGAGACACCTGCTGCACCTGTTCCGTACGGGTCAGGTCGAGCGCCAGCGGCAGCGCTGCATCGCCAAATCGACCTTTCAGGCCCGCCACGTCTGCCAGATTGCGGGCGGTCGCCGCAACCTCATCCCCGCGTTGCAGAGGGGCTTCAGCCCAGATGCGGCCGAATCCGCGCGAGGCGCCTGTGATAAACCATGTTTTCTTCATGTCAATTCCCCAGTAGTTCGTGGTGTTCGGTGCACGCGGCTCGATCTGCTCGTGGCAATTCCCGAGCCATCGCTCGCCGTGCAGATGTTTGTTTCATCAACGGTTCAGTTCCGGGCGCAGCGCATCTTCTCGAGATCGGCGATCAGCCCCGGCCCCGTTGGCGTCCACCCCAGCTTTTCCCGCGTCTGCGCACTGGAACCCTGGAGATCCATCCCCGCGAACAGCCCGAGGAAGCCGAAGTGGCCCTGCGCTTCTTCAGGAGTCTTGCTGACGACCGGCACATTGAGGCCCCGGCCAATGGCTTCAGCGATCTCACGCAGCGTCACCCCCTCTTCGGTCACCGCGTGATACCGGGCCCCTGCGGATCCCTTCTCCAGCGCCAGCCGGTAAACGCGCGCGGCGTCGAGCCTGTGCACGGCAGCCCAGCGATTCTCCCCTTCGCCGACGTGCGCCGAGACGCCCTTTTCACGCGCCACGGCGATCAGGTAGGTGACAAGGCCCTGCTTCCCCGTGTCGTGGACCTGGGGAAGCCGAACCACCAACGTGTTCACGCCTCGCGCCGCCAGCGCGGCGGCCGTCGCCTCCGAAGCCCGGGGATACGTTGCGGAGACCGGTAACGGCGGATCGTCCTCGGTCGCCAGGCGCCCCTGCGCCAGCACCGCAAGTCCGCCGGTAACGATCAGCGGGCGCTCGGTGCCCTGGAGCACTTCGCCGAGCGTCTCGATCGCACGCTTGTCGATCTCGCAGTTCTCCGCGAACTTCGACCAGTCGTGCCTGAAAGCCGTGTGGATGACGCTGTCGGCCTGGGCTGCTCCGCTGCGCAGGCTTTCGAGGTCCTCGAGATCGCCGCGGTGCACCTTCGCCCCCGCAGCTCGAAGCGCAGCCGCGCCCGCATCGCTGCGCGCCATCCCCAGCACCTCATGGCCCGCATGGATCAGCTCCGGAACAAGAGCCGAGCCGATAAAGCCTGTCGCACCCGTAACAAATACACGCATTTCCTTTCCTCCTCCTGATTGCCTTCGCGGATTTGACCGCCTGCGCAGCATCCGATAAAACGGAGACAGTCTCCGAATGAATAGATAACCGGAGACACTATCCGGTTTCAGATATTTTGCCTGTGGCGAAAAACCCCATTATCCGCCCGGCGCAAGCCGCGCCCAACGCCGCGCATCGACGCGCAGCGGAACCGCGAGCGCATCCTCGAGATCGCGAAAGAGGCGCTGACCCGCTTCGGCGTAAACGCCCGCCTCGACGACATTCCAAAACAAGCCGGCGTTGGCCCTGGCACCCTTTATCGCCACTTCCCCACTCGCGATGCCCTCATCGAAGCCGGGTTTCGCAGCGAAGTGGAGAAGCTGGCCGCGGCGCAAAAGAAATTCACTGAAACCATGGCCCCTCTGGACGCACTGCGCGCAGGGATGCTCCTGTTCGTCGACCACATCGCGACCAGGCAGATTATCGCCCCCGCGCTGAACAGTGTCGTCGGACCCTCGAAGCTCTATGAAGGCCCCCGCGCCGCCATCCAGGGAGCGATGGATACCCTGGTGCGGCGCGCCATCCGCAGCGGCGACCTGCGAAGCGACATTGAGCCCTCCGACCTGCTGCGCGCCCTCATCGATATGTCCCATGTGGCCATCGGTTCGGGCTGGCAACCCGGCGCCAGGCGGCTGGTGGACATCCTCATCGCCGGCTCCCGTTCCGGCAAATGAGTATCTTCCGCCCAGCTCAGGACTTCGAGCGGCCAGCAATTCGCACCCTCAGGCACGAACCGCTCCCTGCCCGGACGGCCAGTCCCGCGCAAGCGCCGTCCGCTTCGGCTGCCAGCCGCGCAGCTTTTGTTGCAAATCCGTGTCTAATTACGGCAGGAAGTTCTTGAGGAAGGTTCTTCGGACACCATGCGTTCGACTCTTGTCTTGTCTCTCGTTGCGATTTTGACCCTCGCCGGTCACGCCTTCGCCCAGACCCCGGCATTGCCCACTGGATCTGCCCAGTTCCACCTGGTCCAGGCCGACAACGGCAAGACGCTCGGCTCTGCCGCCTGCTCCGCAACCGCGCTGGCCCACGGCTACCAGGTCGACTCCAGCGGCCGGATGCAAATGGCCAGGCTCAGCTATCGCTTCGACAACAACAACCGTCTCGATCAGTATCTGAATATCGTCCGCGACCAGATCACTGGCACTGTGAATGGCGATTCCGTCACCTTCACCCTCGCCTCCGACTCCACTGGACGCACCTTCAACGTTTCCATCCTCGCCAAAGGCAAAACCACCACCAACTCCTTCAACCGCCATCAGCACACAATTCTGCTCCCCGATCTCGACCCCGCGGCGTACCTGGAGATGGCGCACTTCGCCCTCGAGCATCCGCCCACCGCCTGGATCGTGATCCCCAAGCAGAACGGCCTGCTCGTCCCCGCCGACTATGAGCCGCAGCCTGACGCCAGCGGCTTTCTCCACGGCCAGCCGATTGCCGTGCATCACACCAGCGTTCTGGTCAGCTCGGAAAACGGCATTTCCGTGGAGATTTACTACACCTCCCAGGGCCAGCTTCTCGAAGCCGATCTGCCCGAGCAGAATTTCTACGTCATTCGCGACGGATTCGTTCTGAAGGATCGCCCGCACTATGCGCCGCCAAAGGGATCCGGTCCCCCGCCGCAGCAGGGCTACCCGCAAAGCGAATATCCACAGCAGCCGCAGCCATGACGCGCTGGTCAGCGCCGCGAACCGACATAACCGGTTCGCTCATCGGCATAGCGTTCGAACGTCTGCAGTTCGCGCCGGGATACCTGATAGCATTCGCACGCCACCCGTTCCAGACCGGCGCGATCCACGATCCGGATGTGCCCCCGGCTGTATCCGATCAGCCCCAGCTCCTGCGGGATCTGCCGCAGTTCCAGCCGTTCCGGGGCTTCCTCGTCCAGGTGCTGCGATATCGTGTTCCAAAACGGAACTGCTTTCAAAGTTCCTTCCTTGCCCGCCGTGCCGCGCCTTCGAATCGCGAAATCAAAAATGCTGCCTCTGCGTCGGCTTCCGTGCATACAACGGGGCGCCAAACCGCAACAATCCATCCAGGCGCCGGGTTCAATTGAGGGCCCAATGTAACGCCGCGATGCCAAGAGCCCTTCAGATTGGAAACGATGCCCTGCTGATGCAGACCCGCACCGGCCTCATTGCCGAGGCCGGTCTTGAGGTTCTCAACCTCGTCGGCCTCGCGGAGGCCCTTGTCCGCATACCTTCGGCTTACTGGGATGCGGCCATCCTTTGCCACACTCTCAGCCGCGCCGACCGCGCCGCCGTCATCGCCGCTCTCCGCCGCCGCAATCCCCGCGCGCCTGTCCTGCTCGTTGCCCGCCGCAGCTACATGCCTCCCGGCGAAGCTGCCGAATTCGATCTCGTCCTCAGCGCCACTCCCGCAAAGATGATTGCTGCGCTCCGCGTTCTCCTCAAACAGCTTGCGGAAGAGCAGGAGGAGCAGGAGGAGGAAGAGGAAGCCGGCTGACGCGCCTGCATAGCAACGGTTAACCCCGTCGCCGGATTCCCTGCCGGCGCAATCCTCTTCGGAACTCGCAGCGTGCCGAAGCCCTAAGCAATTCGGACGACCAGTTTTCCGCCCACGTGCCCGGCCGCGAGATACCGCATGGCCTCCGCAACCTCGCCCATCTCGTAGCAGCGCTCGATCACCGGCCGGATGCTGCCCGACTGCATCAGATCCGTAATCGTCCGCAGATCCTCCGGCCTCCGTTTGGCCATCACCACGACGATCTTCTGGCGCAGAAAAGGAACCACGACCAGCAGCTTGAAGACGTTCCCCAGAATCGTCATCAGGCTCACGTCCGGCTTCGCTCCCACCATCACACAGCGTCCCCTGGGCTTCAGAAGGTGCCGCACCACGGGCACCGGCAGATTTCCCACGCACTCCAGGACCACGTCGTACCGCTCGCCGTCCTCGGCGACCTCCTGCCGCGTGTAATCGAGGACGCGGTCCGCTCCCAAAGCCCGAACCGCTTCCACATTCCTGGTGCTGCAGACGCCGGTCACTTCCGCGCCCAGGTGTTTCGCTATCTGCACGGCAAAGCTTCCCACTCCCCCCGCGGCTCCGTTGATCAGCACTTTCTGGCCCGGCTTCACCCAGCCCTTGTCGCGAAGCCCCTGCAGCGCCGTCCATGCCGCAATCGGGACCGAGGCCGCCTCCTCGAAGCTCACGTTCTCCGGCTTGATCGCCAGCGCAAACGCGGGAGCGCACGCATACTCGGCCAGAGCGCCCTTGCACGCGCCGAAAACCGCGTCGCCCGGCTTGAACCGCGTTTCTCCGGACCCAACCGCCTCCACCGTACCCGCGACATCCACACCGGGGCGCTTGGCCTGGTGCAGCCCCAGAGCCAGCCGCAGGACCCAGGGCCGGCCCATCATCAGCTTCCAGTCCAGTGGATTCAGCCCCGCGGCATGCACCCGGATCAGAACCTCTCCCTTGCGCGGCGCGGGCTTCTCAGCCTCCTCGCACCGCAGAACTTCGGGCGTCCCAAACTGCCGATAGACGATGGCTTGCATCCGATTCCTCTCTCTGAATCTCTCTTCACAAACGATAACCTCTCCGCTCACCCAGCAAGAGGTCCGGCGTATCCCGCTTACGCGTTCAGTGAGCGAATCGCAGTTGCCCGCGCTCGATCCAGTTCGCCAGATACAGTCCGGCCATCGCCAGCAGCGGCAGAGGGATTCCCAGAAAAGTCGGCCAGGTCAGATGATGCCTCTGCAGCATGTCCCACGAGTACCACACGGCCAGCGCAGCGAAAGCCACCGCGCCAACTCACTCCCACTTCCACGCGACCGCCAGCACGGCAGCAACAATGTACGCCGGAACCAGATGGATGGCAAAGGCAAGTGCCAGTCGCCCAGCGCCATGAACCTCCTGGAAGGATTCCAGTGCGAAAAGACCCACGAAAAGCGCGAAGGCCATGGTGATGATACGCGGCGACCAGTAAAGCAGCCGAGCAGCGGAATGAGTCATACGGTTCGCCTCCCGGCGTGGCCGCCGCACCATGCAGTCAGAAGAGCCCCGAAACCACCGTCTGCCGCTGCCGGCGATTACGCCGCCTCCGCAAAGGCCGCCACCAGATTTCCCACCAGCCGGACGGCCCGCGGCACCGACTGCTGCACCCTCCTGGAAATCTCTTCTCCGTACTGGAACCACTCCCCGCCCACGGTCAGCACAAACGCCCGCGCGGGCGCGTGCCCGCACACACGCTCGGCCAGCGCCATCAGCTCCGCCGGCTCCAGCCCGTGCGTTTCGGAAACTTCAGCCCGCCTGCCCCACGTCCTGGCCTGAGCGAGCCGAAAGCGAGTCGAACCGCTCTGCTCGGCCTTGACAGAAGTGGGCGAGGAGACCTCCCTCACGCGAATCGCACCCGGTTCGTCCACCGCGCTGGCATCCACAAAAATCGCCAGCTCCGCGCCGGCCAGATGCTCCGCCAGTTCCGGCGTCCATTGCTGGACTGCGATGATCTGCAGCCGCGATTCGGGAAAGCCCCGATCCGCCATTCGTTCCACGGTCTCCGCAATCCGCCAGCCCACGCCGTCATCCTGGCGCAGCGGATTTCCGCACGCCAGCAGCACCGCCGGCGCCGCGCTCAAGTCATTCCTGGGTGCCCGCACACGTTCCAGTGCGGGAGGCAGGTGCGTGTTTGCATTCGTTGCCCGCATAGCGCCCTGCCTCAGCCCCTCCGCACCTCGCGCACCAGGCTTCCATTGGGCGCGCGGACTTCAACCGTCAGCGGCATCTGCCCCATCGCGTGCGTCGAGCAGCTCAGGCACGGATCGAAGGTCCGCACCACCGCCTCTGCGCGGTTCAGCATCCCCTCCTTCACCTGGTCGCCCTGCACATAATGTCGCGCCGTCTGCAAAATCCCCCGGTTCATCGCCGCGTTGTTGTGTCCCGTCGCGATCACCAGATTCGCCCACACGATCAGGCCGTTCTCGTCCACCTTGTAGTGGTGGATCAGCGTTCCCCGCGGCGCTTCCGCCACGCCGATGCCTTCCTGGCTGTTCACCGAAGCGGTCGCCCGCACGTGCCTGTCCAGAATCCCGGGCTCCGCCAGCAGCCGCTCCATCTTCTCCGCCGCGTGCAGCATCTCGATCAGCCGCGCCTGGTGGTAATGGAACGAGCTCAGCAGCGGCCGCGGCGACATCGCCCGAAACGCCCGCCATTCCTCATCCGCCAGCGGCGTGTCGCACCGCCCTGCCAGATTCAGCCGCGCCAGCGGCCCCACGCGATAGGTCCCACCCGGATACCCCAGCGGCTTGTAATACGGGAACTTCATGTACGTGAACGGCTCCGTCGTCTCCCCGATGTACTCCGCATAGCGCACCGGCTCCAGCTCGCCGGCGATGATGTTTCCTTCCGAGTCGATCACCCGCAGCCAGCCGTCGTAGTACTCCGCCAGCCCGCGGTCGTCGATCATCCCCAGAAACAGCGTGGGGAAATTCGCGAACACCTCGATCTCCGCGCTGAATCGCTCCACTGCGCCGCGAAACCACCCCAGCGTCCGCTGGATCGCCGCCACCGCCGCCGGAATCATCGCCAGGATCTGATCCCGCTTCTCCGCGCTCAGCGGCTCGTTGACTCCGCCCGGCACCGTCCATCCCGGATGAATCCGCCGCCCCGCCATTAATTCGATCACCCGCTGCCCGAACTGCCGCAGCGCCACGCCGTCCGCCGCAATCGACGGATGCGCGTGGGCCAGATGCAGAATGTTCCGCTCCTCCGGCGGCGCATCCATGCCTAACAGGAGATCCGGCGACGACAAATAGAAGAAGCTCAGCGCGTGAGACTGGATCAGTTGCGCCAGGTTCAGCACGCGCCGCAGATTCGCCGCCACCGGCGGGATCCGCACCGCCAGAATCGCGTCGCACGCCTTCGACGAAGCGATCAGATGGCTCACCGGACAAATGCCGCAAACCCTCGCCGTAATGTTCGGCATCTCGTAAAACGGCCGCCCCTCGCAGAACTTCTCGAATCCGCGCAGTTGCGTCACGTGGAACATCGCGTCCTGCACCACGCCCGCGTCGTCGAGCCGCAGCGTGATCTTCCCGTGCCCTTCCAGGCGCGTGACCGGATCGATGACGACAGTGCGCGACATAGCTCTCCTTCACCCGAAGTGCGCGACGCCTTCCAGCGTCGGAACCCGCCCCGCCAGCAGCTCCGTCAGCACCTGGTAAATCGTGTCTGCGGAAGGCGGACATCCAGGCACATACACATCGACCGGGACCACCTCATGCACTGGCCGGACCCGGTCCAGCAGCTCCGGCACACCCTCCCGCGGCACCATCTGGCCATCCTGATACACCCGCAGCAGCACCGGCTCCGGCCCGTACTGGTTCCGCATCGCCGATACGTTCCCGGTCAGCGCGCAATCTCCCAGTGACACCAGCACGCGCGTGTGCTCGCGAATCTTCCGGATCTTCTTCAGATCGTCCTCGCTTGCAACCGCACCCTCCACCAGCGTTACGTCCACGTGCTCCGGAAAGCTCTTGCGGTCCACCAGCGGCGAGTACACCAGCGTGAACTGGCTGCTCAGCTCGATCAGCCGCTCGTCCAGATCCAGCAGCGACATATGACACCCCGAGCAGCCGTCCAGCCAGACCGTCGCCAGCGTTTTGGTCTCGCTCATGGCTGCTCTCCCTCGCGCATAATCCGCAGGTACGGCAAAAACTCCGGATGCTTCTGCGTCCTCATGCCCGCGCGGTCCTTCTCGAACAGCGCCCCCGTCGGGCACACCTGCACGCATTTCCCGCAACTCGTGCACGTCTCGCTCTCGCCCCACGGCTCCTTCAGGTCGGTGATCACCAGCGATTGCCCGCCGCGTCCCATCACGCCCCAGGTATTCGCGCCCTCGATCTCGCCGCACACCCGCACGCACCGCGTGCACAGCACGCAGCGGTTGTGGTCCACCGTGAACCGCGGATGCGAAGCGTCCACCGGCAGTTGCGGATACTGGTACGGGATCTCCACGTGCGTCATGCCCAGCTTGAGCGCCAGGCTCTGCAGCTCGCAGTTCCCATTGGCCACGCACACGCTGCACACGTGGTTTCGCTCCGCGAAGAACAACTCCAGCACCATCGTCCGGTAACGGTCGATCTTCACCGAATGCGTCGTGACCTCCATCCCTTCCTCGACCCGCGTCACGCAGGCCGGCAGCAGCCGCCGCGCGCCCTTCACTTCCACCAGACACAGCCGGCACGCGCCCACTTCCGACAATCCCTCCAGGTGGCAGAGCGTCGGAATGGAGAGGTTGTGCTCCCGCGCCGTCTCCAGAATCGTCTGGTCCGCGCGCGCGCTGATGTCCACTTCGTCGATCGTCAGGGTCCGGATGTTCGCTTCGGCGCTCACGCGTGCACCTCCCGGCGGGAAGTCTCCAGGCGAACGGCTTCCGCCGCCTCACGCTGCTCCGACCCGCCACACGGGCACACCCCCGCCGGGCAGCGCTTCTCGTCAATGTGCGCCAGGTACTCGTGGCGGAAATACCTGAGCGTGCTCAGCACCGGATTCGGCGCCGTTTGTCCCAGCCCGCACAGACTGGTCGCGCCCACTATTTCGCACAGCTCCGTCAGCCGGTCCAGATCCCGATGCGTCGCCTGGCCTTTGCAGATCTTCGACAGCAGCTCGTACATCTGCACCGTTCCCGCGCGGCACGGCACGCATTTCCCGCATGACTCCGTCATGCAGAACTCCATAAAGAAGCGCGCCACCGAGACCATGCAGGACGTATCGTCCATCACGATCATGCCGCCCGAGCCCATCATCGACCCCGCGCTGATCAGCGCGTCGTAGCTGATCGATAACTCCAGATGCTCTTCCGGCAGACATCCGCCCGACGGTCCGCCGGTCTGCACCGCCTTGAACTTGTGCCCGTCCGGCACGCCGCCGCCAATCCCGAAGATGATCTGCCGCAGCGTCATCCCCATCGGCACTTCCACCAGCCCGGTCCGCTGGATCTTTCCCGTCAGGGCAAAGACCTTTGTGCCCTTGCTGCGCGCCGTCCCCATCGACGCGAACCACTCCCCGCCCTTTCGGATCACGGGCGGCACATTCGCAAACGTTTCCACGTTGTTGATCAGTGTCGGATCGCCCCACAGTCCGCTCACCGCCGGATACGGCGGCCGCGGCCGCGGCGTCCCGCGCCTGCCCTCAATCGAGGCGATCAGCGCCGTCTCCTCGCCGCACACAAACGCGCCCGCGCCCAGCCGGATGTCGATGTCGAAGTTGAACGTCGTCTCGCAGATTCCGTTTCCCAGAAATCCCCGCCGCCGCGCCTCCCGCAGCGCCACCGTCAGCCGCTGCACGGCCAGCGGATACTCCGCGCGCACGTAAATGTACCCCTTGGTCGCGCCAATGGCGTACGCCGCGATCGCCATCCCCTCGATCACCCGCTGCGGATCGCTCTCCAGCACGCTGCGATCCATAAACGCTCCCGGATCGCCCTCGTCGCCGTTGCAGATCACGAATTTCTGCGCGCCCTTCACCTTGGCGACCGTGTCCCACTTCAGCCCCGTGGGATACCCGCCGCCTCCGCGCCCGCGCAGCCCGCTCATCGCGATCTGCTCGATCACCTGCCCCGGCGACATCTCAGTCACCGCCTTCACCAGCGCCTCATACCCGCCACGCGCTACGTACTCCTCCACGTTTTCCGGATCGATGTGACCCATGTTTTCGAGCACGGTAAAGTGCTGGCCTTCGAAGTAGCTACCCAGTTGCGGATCCAGCCGCGCCACCGCCTCCCCGCCCAGCGCCGCCGCAATCTCCTTCGCGTCGCCCTCGTGCACATGCCCGTACAGGGTCCCCGCCGGCTCCACCAGCACCATCGGGCCCGTCGCGCACGGGCCCATGCAGCCCGTCCGCCGCACGTGGCATTTCCTCCCACAGCTCGTCACTTCCTTCTCAATCGCATCGCGAATGCGGTCGCTGTGCTGCGCCAGGCAGCTCGTGCCCATGCACACATTCACTTCGTAGTCGAACTGCGAGCGTTCTCCTTCAGCAGCCGCCGCAATCTGCAGGAGTTCCTCGGCATTCATGGCTTCCTCCATGCATCCAGCCGCTCGGTCAGCTTCGCCGGCTCCATCTGCGCAGACAGCTCGCCGTCGAACAGCACCACCGGCGCGCGTCCACAGTCGCCCACGCACCGCACCGTGGCCAGCGACACTTCGCCGTCCGGCGTGGTTTCGCCCGGCAGGATGTGCAGCTGCTTCTCGGCTTCGACGACGAGCTTGTCCGAACCCCGGATGTAGCACGCCGTTCCCAGGCAAACCGTGCACGTGTGCTTCCCCGGCGGCTTCAGACTGAAGAAGTGGTAGAACGTCGCCACGCCGTACGCCTGGCTCAGCGGCACGCGCAGCGACTTCGCCACAAATCGGATCGACGGTTCGTCCAGGTATCCGAAGGACGACTGCACCGAGTGCAGCGTCTCAATCAGCGCGTTGCGCGAGTAGCCATGCTTGCGCATGGTCCCGTTTACGATTCTCCAGCGCTTGTCTTCCGAGGGCAGCGGCGGGCGTTCGGCGTACAGCGGCATGTTGTGCTCCTCCGGCCGCTTTGTGCTGGCGACCGCAGGTTCGTGGACACCGCATTCCTCCCGCTGCTGCAAAGCCAGGGAAAGGAGTGAGCGCAGCCGATTGCGGGCGGAGAGATTGCCTTCCGCGCCCCGGCGGCGCGGCTCAGAACCTTATCTCATCGGAGCCGGTCACCGTAACGCGGGTACAGAACAGAATGCGGTACACACGCAACGACTGTCGGTGACAGCCATCACGACGATTTCAGGCCAGGGTTTCTTCTGAAAAGAATCAGGTTGGTGCTGCTCGTCAATCCACAGCGCGAGAGCCGCATGCAGCTTTGCTCTGCATCCTGATCGCTCACGACTGATCATTGCCTCCTGCTCATCACAGCACCCCCAGCTCCAGCACCCGCATCCGTTCCGGATCGCCCATCACCTCTATCGCCGCAATCCGCCCATCCGCAAACGTGAACCGCAGCACCCGGAACAGCCTTCCGCGCGGCGCAATCACCGCGCCCACCAAGCCATCCACCAGAGCGGGCCGTGCGAACTTCGCCCCGCGCGCCGTCTGCACCGCGTACTTCGCAAAGCTCTCCGCTCCGCGAATCTCTCCGGCCATCCCCGGCGCCGCCGTCTCATCCGCGCGAACCACAAATTCGGGATCGAGCAGCGCTATCAGCCCCTGTACATCGCCTCCTCGCACGGCCGTCAAAAATGCCTCCACCACCCTGCGCTGCTGGCTCACCGTCTCGCCCACAACCGTTTCTGCCCCACGCACTCGCCGCCGCGCTCGGCTTGCCAGTTGCCGCGTCGCCTCCGGTGTCCGTCCCACAATCCGCGCAATTTCTTCAAAGGGCAGATCGAACAGATCGTGCAGCACAAACGCCAGCCGCTCCGCCGGACTCAGCCGGTCCAGTACCACCAGCAGCGCCAGCCCCACCGAATCCGCCAGCTCCGCCTCCTGCTCCGGATCGCGCCGCCCCTGCGCCGCCGCTTCCGGCGCGCTCGGCTCCTCCAGAGGCTCCTCCCGCCGCGACCGTCGCGACCGCAGCAGATCCAGGCATACCCGCGCCACTACCGTCGTCAGCCATCCCCCCAGGTTCTCAATCCCCTCCACACCCGACCGGCTCAGCCGCAGCCACGCTTCCTGCACCGCATCCTCGGCCTCGCTCAGCGAGCCCAGCATCCGGTACGCCACCCCGCGCAGGTGTCCCCGATTCTCCTCGAACCGCGCTGCCAGCCAATCCTGCTCATCCATACGTCACATTCCTTCGCTGCACTGCGTCATCCCTTTGACGAACCTGGCTCCGCCCCTGTGACATGGAGCCTCATCCCGGAAATTCCGGCCTAAGGAGACTCGATGACCGCGCCCTCCCGCCTCCGCCTCGTCGCCTATTGGATCACAACCCTGCTCATCGCCCTGGAAATGGTCGTGGGTGGCTCCTGGGATCTCGCCCGCATCCACCTGGTTCGCGCCATCATGAACCACCTTGGTTACCCGCTCTGGATGCTCAGCATTCTCGGTTTCTGGAAGCTCGCGGGTGCCTTCGCCATTCTCATCCCACGCTTCACGCGCCTCAAGGAATGGGCCTACGCCGGCATGTTCTTCAACTACACCGGCGCAACTGCCTCTCATCTTTTTGTCGGCGACGGCCCCGGCGCCTGGGACATTCCTGCGATCCTTGCCCTCCTCGCCGTCCTCTCCTGGTCGCTTCGGCCGCCCTCTCGCATCCTGGGCGGCCAGCGTTTCGCTTCCACCCGTTCCGTCACATCCGCGCCTCCCCATCCGTCCTGTGTTTGAGGGAAAATCTTAACCAGGGAGGCCCCTGCCATGTCAGCTTCCGCGAAAACCCCAGCGATCCCCAGTCTCGACGAGCCCTTTCTCGCTCCCATCGAAAAACCCAAAGGGCTGATGCTCCGCTTCCTCTACCGCATGACCCGCCGCCAGTATGGCCGGGTGCTCACCCCGCTCAAGGTCTTCGTGGCGCGCATGCCGCTTGCCTTCGGCCAGTTTGTCGGCAAAATCAGCCAGCTCGACAAAAAGCTCACCCTCCCCGGCGAAACCGTCATGCTCGTTCGCGAGCAGGTCGCCCGCATCAATGTCTGCCTCTTCTGCATCGACATCGGCCGATACTTCACCATCCAGGCCTCCATGAACCAGGCCAAATTCGACGGGATCGATCAGTACGCTGCCAGCCCGCTCTTCAATGAAGCCGAGCGCGCCGCTCTCGACTACACCACGGAGTTAACCCGCGATAAGAAAGTGAACCCGAAGACCTTCGCCCGCCTCGCCCGCCACTATTCGGAGCGCCAGATCTGCGAGATCGTCTGGCTGGTGGCCACCGAGCACGTCTACAACATCAGCAACATCGGCCTTAACATCCACTCCGACCTGCTCTGCTCGCCGCCAAAGCAGGCCTGACTGGCAATCAGCTACTGCCCCACGTCCTCGCTCCACACCTGCGGATGTTCCCTGTTGAATCGGCCCAGCATTTCCACGCACTCCTGCGAGTCCATGTCAATCACCTCCACGCCCAGTTCGCGCAGCCATGCGATCCCGCCCTGAAACGTTCGGCTCTCGCCCACCACCACGCGCCGGAACCCGAACTGCCGGATCAGTCCGCTGCAGTACCAGCACGGAGCCAGTGTCGTCACTATCGTCAGCTCTCGATAGCTCCTCTGCCGCCCTGCGCGCCGAAACGCATCCGTCTCGCCGTGCGCCGAAGGATCGCCCTCCTGCACCCGCCGGTTATGCCCCGCACCCAGCAGCCGCCCGTCCGGCGCAAAGATCGCCGCGCCAATCGGAATTCCGCCCTCGGCCCACCCCGTGCGCGCCTCCCGCAGAGCAACCTCCAGCATCTCCCGCGGATCCATCGCCGCCTCCCTGCCCTAAAAGCTATCAGGCCGCGCGAAGCGCAACCGCCAGGACGTCTGGTCCCATCTCAGCCTGCATGACCCAAGCGGCTCACCCCGACCCCGACGCTCGCAAAGGCGCCACCGAAAACACGTCGCCCAATGCTCCCTGCCTGGATACCGCCCGTCCCGGCGAAGCCCACAATCGCCTCGCCAACCAGCTCCCGCACCGCGAGTCCGATCTGCGCATTAAGGACGCCGACTCCGACTTCCCCGAACCCGGCCCCTCCCCTGAACACAGTTAGCAGCCAGCGGCCAGCTACCAGCAACCGGGGACCGGAAACTGGCAACCAGGAACTAGCCCCTGACTGCTGACTACACCCTCCCCTCTAATCCCTATACCCTGTTTCTGTGCTTCTCCTCGCCTCCGCCTCGCCGCGCCGCCGCGATCTCCTCGCCCAGGCCGGATACGAATTCACCGCCCTCCCCGCCTCCGTCTGCGAGGACCCACACCCCTGCGAGCAGCCCATCCCTTACGTCCTCCGCCTCGCCCGCCAAAAAGCCGAGGCCGTCGCTGCCTCATCGGAATTCGCCGCCCTCGCCGCCCGCCACTCTGGCGAACCCTTCTTCGTCCTTGGCGCAGACACCACCGTCGTCGCCCCCAACGGCGAGATGCTCGCCAAGCCCGTATCCGACGCCGACGCCGCCCGCATGCTGCGCCTGCTTGCCGGAGCCACGCATCAGGTCATCACCGGCGTCGCTCTGGTCTCCGGCGAGCACACCGAGGTCGCAGCCGAGGTCACCCGCGTCACCTTTCTCTCGCCTTCCGACGACGAAATCGCCCGCTACATCGCAACCGGCGAGCCCCACGGCAAAGCCGGCGCCTACGCCATCCAGGGCCAGGCCGCCCGCTGGATTCCCCGCGTTCACGGCTGCTATTTCAATGTCGTTGGATTGCCGATCTCGCTGGTCGCCAGCATGATCGCCGGCGCCCAGGAGCGCTTCGCCCGCGCCGAGTCCTTTGCCGAATCCGAGCCCAGCACTGCCCCGCCCCAAACCCGGGTCCCGCACCGCAAAAGCAAAGTGCGATCCTGAGCGAAGACCGTTCGCCCGCGCGAACGGTCGGAGGCGAAAGCCCGCTCTGAGCGAAGGTGTGCAGCCCCCGAGTCGAATGGCGCAGATTGCCGTAGAATAGGTCGCATACGACACGTCGTCTCCGACGCGTCGTAGTGTCGATGGACGATAATCGCGATGACAGTAGCGGCAGCATGGATGGCAATATCGGTATCGGCGGCGGCGATACCGGAAGAGGCGCGGCGATGGACGCTGGAACTGTGGATCGTCCTGACGGCAGTGTGGGTAGCAGGGATGTTCATGACCCGTCAGACCGCGCGGCGGCAGACCCTGAACTCGCGAATCTGGCAGATTGGGATTGTTCTGCTGGGCTGCTGGCTGCTGTTTGGCAGGGGGACCGGCATTGCCTGGATGGACGCTGCCGCCTTTCCGGTGACGACGCCAGTAGCGATCGCGGGCCTGGCAACGACGCTCTCCGGCGTGGCGTTCGCCATCTGGGCACGGGTAACGCTGGGCGCGAACTGGAGCGGAGTGATTACGGTGAAGGAGGGCCACACGCTGGTACGTCGCGGGCCGTACCGGATTGTGCGGCATCCGATTTATACCGGCCTCCTGATTGCGCTGGCCGGAACGGCACTTACCCTCGGACCGGTGCGCGGCTTTCTGGCGGTCCCCGTATGCGGGTTTGGCTTCTGGTTGAAGATGTTGATGGAGGAGCGTTTCATGCTGGAAGCGTTCGGCGAAGAGTATTCGCGCTACCGGCACGAAGTGCGGGCGCTGGTTCCATTCTTGTTTTGAGGGAAGGAGCAAGGTGACGAGGCGCAGCGAAGAGGAGCACCTGCGTGCCCTGGCGCAAAAACTGGAAGCGCAGTTAGAAGGAATTCGGAGAAAAATGCGGCGGCGACTGGAAGCGGAGTACGCCCGCGGCAACGTAACCGGGCCACAGCGGCTGGTGATGCATGCTCTGGTGCTGAGCCCGGAAGGAATGAGCCTGAAGCAGTTGAGCGCAAAGGTGAGCCTGGCTCACAGCACGGTTTCGGGGATCGTGGACCGGCTGGAGAAAAGGGGCTTTGTGAAACGCAAGGTGCTGGAGTGCGATCAGCGGGTCACGCAGATTACAGTATCGGAGGCAGTGCGGGAGTTTATGGAAAGGCACGCTCCGGAACTGCAACTGCATCCGCTGCTGAGCGGGTTGCGGCGGGCCAGCGAGGCTGAGCGTACGGCAGTGCGGAAAGGGATCGAAACTCTGGAGAGATTGCTGGAGGAGCAGGGAAGGCGCCAGTACCCTGTAGCAGGCTGAGCGGTAGTGGAGGAGGATCCCGCATCATTGAAACTGCCTGCACAGTTGGCCATGCGGAAGCATCCTGCGATGCGATCTCCCCATTTCGTCCGCGTCCGATTCCCCATCGGTGCCATTGCGAGTTGGTCGCACAGGAGTCACGATTCCCGCATGCGAGTCAACCTCAGTACCCAGCTCTCTCGTCGCTCCGCATCCGGGTCAGGAACCACGCCGCTTACCTTGACAATCCGCCCAGCGTGCGGGATTCCGGGAGACTATGAGTGCTCAATGGACAGCGCGGCCCTGCTGCGCCTGCTTCGGAATCAGACCGATCTGCCGGGTTACGTCCTTGAGAATTTTGCGGCGGACCTCCGCCGCCTCCCCGCTGCGCGGCTGAAGGGTGTGGAACTCAGTGAAAGCGTCCTCACCGACATCGGCTACTTCATCGACTAGCAGTCCCGCCAGTACCCCTCTCAGGTTTGCGCCGATTCCCCGCGTTCATGGCTGCTATCTCAATGTCGTCGGATTGCTCCTCGCGATCGTCGCCAGCATGATCGCCGGCGCCGAAGACGGCTTCGCCCGCGCCCAGGCCTTCGCCGAATCCGCGCGCACCAGCAACGAACTGTCATCCTGAGCGACGCCGCCGAATTGCAGCGCGCCGGCTTTTCCCGCGCTGAATAAACTCAGGCGCAAGCCGAAGGACCTGCATTTTTGCGCCTGATCCTCCGTCCAATCGGCGCGGCTCTCCCTCGAGGATCCGCAAGCCGATTTCTGATGGGAAAAAGCTTAGGTCCGGACAAGTACGAATGGCGGGATTCCACTTCTTCCGACGCCGCAGACCTGCGACTCAGGTCAATATATCTGTCTGTCTTTGTTCGGCCGGGTCTTTCCACAGAAAGGCCCCGCGTCAGGCCGTCGCGACTTGCCCCATTGTCTTCCAGGCGCAGCTGCGCTCCTGTCTCGTGTGACCCCGCGCCGTCGCGAGCGGAGCCTGCCAGTCGGCAAAGGCCCGGAGGCCCAAATGGGTCGGTCACGCCATGTCTGTCTCCTCTAACCCGTAAGCCCTGACCCGTCAGCCCTCTTCTTTACCTTCCATCCACCGAAAACGCCAGCAGCACATTCCCGGCGATGTTGTTGGTATAACCGGCATCGACATAGAGCATGCCATTCACAATGGCGGGGCCAGTCGCGTTCATCGAGCCTCCCTGCGCCGTAAGCCCGTTCACCGTACGGAAGCTTCGCAGCACGTCGTACTCCCACAGCAGCTGCCCACTGCGGGCATCGTAGGCGCGAAGGATTCCGTCCTCGGACCCGGAAAAGACCGCTCCCGGAATCAACGTGGGTGGGGCGCTCTGGGCGGCGCTGCATCCGGCCTGCTTCGCACACGCCGGCTCCGGCGCGGGTTCATACCAGATCCTTGCTCCGGTCGCGGCATTCAGCGCAAACATCCCACCCCCGGCCAATGGATTGTTCGGATCCCAATCCGACAGCGGAAAGTAGGCGACCTCCCCATGCGCCGCCCCGCCCCACTGGATCCCCCCGAGCGGCCCTCCCTTCCCAATCCTCGATTTCCACAGCAGCTTGCCCTTTTGGTCAGGGTCGAGCCCGTACACCACTCCCGATTTCTCCGCTGCAATCAGGATGCGCCTTCCGTCCGGCAGTCTCCGAAGAATCGGTGGCGATCCAAAATCGAAATCGGTTCCCGGATCCGCGGGGCAGTTCACCTTGCCCGGAGCGACGCAGGCGATATTCCACTCGTCCTTCGCCGTGAACTGCCGATGCCACAGCATCTTTCCGTCGCTCATGCGAAATGCGATCACTGCATCGGTATAGAGGCTCGGCGGATCGGAGTAGCTGTTGCCGGTGGCCACGTAGATCACGTGCTTTCTGGCATCGATGGTGGGCGGCGACCAAACCGCCCCTCCCGACGGACCCCACATCGGCGTCCCCGCACTGTTCTTCCGGCCTGTCAGTTGCGGCGCATCCGGAATCACGTAAGCCTGCCAGATCGTCCTGCCCGTGCGCGCATTCAGCGCCACCACACTTCCCCGAAAACTGCAGCAGGGATAATTCGGGTCAATTGCCGCACCTTCTTCCCCCGAGGAGACGGGAACATACAGCACCTTGTCAAAGAAGACAGGCGACCCGGTAATGCGCGCCTGGGGATGACGATTTACGTGTCTCTTCCAGACCAGCTTGCCGGTCGAAGTGTTCACCGCGTAGACGTTGTCGCTCACATCGCCAAAGAAGACCAGGCGGCCGCCGAACCCCGGCGTGATCGCCGTCTTTACCGTAGTCGGCGCCTTGAAGATCCAGTCGACGCACCCGCTCTTGGCATCGAGCGAGTAGACCGTGCCGTCCTCGCTGCCCGCATACACGCGTCCCCCGAACACCGTGGGCTGCCCGAAGGTTGCGGACGCCCCGGCAAATCCAAACGCCCACTTGAGCCTCAGCCGCGGCACGTCCGCCGCGGGCAGCTTCGACACCGCCGCCGGAACGTAACGGGTGTTCTCGGCATCCACTCCCCAGGCCTCCCAGCCGCGATCGTTCAGGATGGGCTTACCCGGCGCCTGGCAATACGCGGCCTGCGACATCTTGTCGTCGGGCTCCGAGGCCGAAAGGAACTCCGCTACCGCGATCCGCTGGCTCCTGGTCAGCTGCATGCCCACGGACCGCATCTTCCCCGTCTCCAGCGTGCGCAGAATATAGCTGCGCGACATCTGGCTGAGCGCTGCGATCGAGGGCGCCAGGGTCCGCTGCGTCTCGCGATGGCATACCGCGCACCGCCGGTTGAAAATCGCCGACCCGTCCGGATGGCTCCTCGTCGCACCGCGCGCGGATGGAAGAAGTATCAGAAGCAGCGAGACAGCAAGGCTGGACGCAATCCTCATACCATGGCCTGACAGCGTTCGTCGCCCGACGGGAAGACGCAAGCGTTCCCCATTAGATGATTTTCACGGCCCTGCGGATTGCCGCCGCACCGCTGACACTCAAGGCCATCATCCCCCGGCAAGTTCCTGAAAACACAGGATGGCAGGCGGATGATTGCAGGAAATCAGCAAAAAAGCCAGGCGGAGAAATCGCCCGGCTTCTCCCGTTGCGCAAACGGTAATCCCTGCGCGCTTAGTGCTCGAGGATCTGCTCGAAACAGGCGAGCGCCCGGGGATCGTGCGATTGGCCCAGCCAGAAGATGGCCTCCCTGCGGACGGCGGGGTCGGGATTCGTTTGTGCCACATGCAACAACTCCGACACCGCCTGATCCTTCGGCAGTTGACTCAGGGCAAAGACCGCCTTCTTTTTCACCGCAAGGTCAGGATCGTTCTCCACGGCGTTGTTCAGCGTCGCCACAGCCTTCCCGCCCGCCTTCTGCGCGACCCAGAAGATCGCCTGCTCGCGCACGCGGCTGTCCGGGTCCGATGTCGCCGGCTGAATGAGATCGGCCGTGGCCGCTGGTTCGTGGCTGATGTACAGCTCGAACGCAAGCTTCGCGCGGAATTCCGGATCCGGGTCCGTCGCGAGCTTCTCGAGAGCGAGCAGGCCATCGCGGCCGCGCTCGGCTCCCAGCCAGAATGCGCCCTTCTCGCGCAGCCACAGAGGATTCGCAGAAGAGGCAAATCCTGCGAGCGTGGTCGTTGCCTTGTCCGTCTGATGCAAGGCAATCGCCGCCAGAGCCTGGCCCGTGAGCTTCTGGTCGCCATTTCTGACCAGGCTGGCCAGCCACGCAACGCTGTCGTCGGGCTGCACGCCCGTCAGCCAGATGAGCGGCAGGCCTCCTGCATCGAGCGTGCAACCGGCGCCGACCAAGCGAATTTTGTCGACCGCTCCCTGGTCGATGCGCACCAGAATGTCCATGCTGGTGTCGGTATTCCGGTCCGCGCGGGAGGAGTGGAACGTGTCATTGCTGTCCTCTAATCGATAGACGCCGCAACATCCGTCGTCCATCGATCCATTGCTGTCGCCCGAACCGACAGAAAACCGCGATCGTGAAACAGCAGCCACGTGATAGCCAAACCAGAGCGGTCCATTTTTATGTTGAAATCGACCCACCGTCGCGGACAGTCCAGCGCCGGCCGGCTCAATGCGAAACCGCGCGTTGATCACTTTCGGCGGCTGCCGGGCCATTGCCACCATCGACACGCCGAGTACGACTGCCGCGAACCAGTGCTGCTTCATGGCGGTTCCTCCCTCCCTGCCTGTTCAGAATTTCCAACATGTACTGCGTGGCCTCCTGGCTGTGCATCAGGCTTAGCTGCTGCACCAGGAATTGCTTCATTTCCGCGTTCTTCTCCGCCCGCGCCAGAGCTACCAGATCGTGCGCGTCATTCGCCAGGAAGAGCGCCTGCGCCGCGGCACGCTTTGTTTCCATGTCGGTGCTGCTCTGGTAGGTCGACACCAGCGCCGGAGCCACCGACATCCCACCGGCGATTCCCAGGTTCCGGATCGCCCTGCGCCGCAGATCCGCGTTCGGCTCCGACTGCGCGATGCTGGTCAGCGGCGCGATTCCGTTGCGGCCGCTGGCGACAAAGGCATTGATGATGTCGGCCTTCGTTTGCGGGCTGTTCGTGCCGCGATAGAGCGTCAGCAGATCCTGTGCGACGCCCATCGCGCCAAGCGTCTGGACGGCGGCCCGCACAAGACCGGGGTTTGTTTCCTGGCGCGCCGCTGCCAGCAGTTTCGTCGAATCGCCGGTGATCAGGTACGACTGCAGGATGGCCCTCTTCACCTGCGGGTCCGTCGCGTGCTCATAGATTTCCGCCAGCGTGTCGTCGGCACGTCGTCCCCGGGCCGTCGCGAGTATGCGGATTGCCTCGATTTGAAGCGCCGGGCTCGATTGCCCGTGCGCGATCTGGTTCATCAGCGCTTCAGCCTGCGGCGAACTGCTCTGCGCCAGCACAAACAGCGCGCGCCTTTTCATTTCCACCGGCTGGCTGCCGGCAAGGATCTTTTCAAGGATGGGCAACGCCTGCGCCTGGTCCTGCTGCATGAGCGCATTCAGCGCCAGCAGCTTCAGATTCTCGTCCGCCTCGGCCTGCGGCGGAACAGGATCGCCGCTCCTGCCGCGGATCTCGATCTCCAGCGCGCTGCACTCCGCGAGCCAGCGGCTTTGCGGATAGCGCCTGCGCAGTTCGCCGCAGGTGCTGAGCGCGCTTGCCGGCTGCCCTTCCTGATTCTCGGCGTATGCCTTCCAGTAGAGTGCGCCTTCGGCGTGTTCGCCGCGCATCTGTGCCACGCGATTGAAAATGCCGACCGCGTCGGGCCACCGGCTTTCGTTGATGGCGCGTGTGCCATCCGCGTAGAGACCCGCGTCATCGAGGCTCGCAGCGCCTCCGTTGGCGGCCGGCGAAGGCTGCAGCTCCCCGGCGCGCACAGACCAGGGCGCGACGGAAAAGATTCCCGCAAGAAAAATGACAACTGCTCCTCTGATCTTCATCAAATCGATGCTCCTTTTGCGTGATTCGGCTCGCGGACCTCGCCTGGCCTGCTTGCAATCAGCACGCGAATCTCGAACAGGATTCCCTCGGCATTCATCTCCCGGCGCGCGCTGCGGAGATCGGTCGGCGTCAGATGTGGGTCATCAGCGATCTCCGCCAGCACTCCCTCCAGCTGCTCGAGAGTAGCGGCCAGCAGAGGATCGTCTGCCTTACTCGCCGTGGCGCGATACAGACGATTCGAAGCCAGCAGTTGCTGCGCTTCAGACTGGAGCTGCGCAATTTCCACGCGGTCCGAGGGATCTGCATGCTCCAGCGCAGTCAACAGACGCTCCGAACGATCCAGGTGGTCCGTTACCATGACCAGCACGACGCGCTGGTTCGCCTGCCTGCCTGCACTGCCGGCAAGATGAGCCTTCTCTGCTGTGATCCGCTCCCAGTAGCGTCCGCCCAGAAATCCTCCGGCCAGAAGCAGCACGCCACCGAGCACAACCGCCATCGCGCGCCACTGCGCCGAGCCACGCCAGCGCCGGGCTTTCTTCTCGTACGGAACCAGGCGAGGCCGCAGCGCTTCCCAGACCTGCTCGGCGTAGTCAGGCCTGCGTGGAGCGGCCGGCGCGGAGCGGATCGCATCCAGGCTCTGCTTCAGTTCGGCCAATCGCGCGGTGCACTCCCGGCAGGCCTGCTGGTGCGCCAGCTTGCTGCCTGCGCCTTCCCCGTAATACAGCTCGATCAGCTCGTCCTGGCTCAGGTGCGTCATGAGTTCCCTCGCAGCGGCTCCAGCTCCCGGCGCAGTTTCTGCACCGCGCGGAATACAGCCTGCTTCGCGGCGTTCGGGGCGATGCGCAGCACTTCGGCAATCTCGTTTGTCGAGCGATCTTCGAGGTGACGCAGGACGAACGCCGTTTTTTCGGTTGGCGTCAGCCGCAGCATCGCATTCTCCTGCGCCGCGCCGATCTCGCGACTCAGCAGCGAGCGCTCAGGGTCGGGCTCCTGCGTGGCCACCTGCACGCTCCTCTGATTCGGATCGGTCTCGTCGACGCAGCGATATTCCGCCTTAATGCCGGGCAGGCCGAGCCGGTCCAGCGCGCAGTTCACCGCGATCCGGTAGATCCACGTTCCGAAGCCGGAGCGTTGCTGAAAGCTCTCGAGTCTCTGATATCCACGCAGAAAGGCTTCCTGCACAATCTCCTCCGCGTCCGCTTCGTTGCCGGTGATCCGAAAGGCCACCCGAAAGACAACCGCGCTGTGGGCGCGCACGAGCATGCAGTAGGCGTCCTTGTCGCCGGCCAGCACAGCCCGGACAACTGAGTGGTCGGTTTCCTGCATTCAGCGCCTTAGACACCGCCGCGGTTGTGCGGTTAGGAGATTATTTTGCGCCATGCCGCCGTCGTTGCCGGTCCGCGGAGACCTTGAATTGGCGATTTGGCACCCGTCCACCGCCCGACATTCTGTCGAGCGGCCGCATTATGGCCGGGGCAGAGCGAAGGAGAAGATATCGCTGTCCGCGGCGACGGCGAAGTATTGCCGCCCATCGACAGCGTAGGTCATCGGCGAGGCGTGGATGAGCTGGCCGACGCTGAAATGCCAGAGAGTCTTACCGGTCGCGGCGCTGGCGATGACAAAGTTCTGATCGTCGTCTCCATAGGCGATCAAGCCGGAAGCCGTGTACAGCAGCCCGCTCCAGCCTTTGTATTTGCCGGGCAGTGTCTCGCGCCAGGCAAAGCTGAGGGTGTCGAGGTAAAATGCGTTGATCCGCTGGAGGCGAGGCTGGCCGACGCGCCATGTTCCGGTGGAGTACCAGTTGTGTCCTGGCTCCCAGGGCTCGGCCCAGGTCGCTGGCCATGCCGACGCCGATTCGCTGATCCATCACCTTCGTCAGTTCGTCGGGCAGCGAAATATTCTCGACCGCAGACTGATTCCGTTCCAGGCCCAGCGCCGTCAACGCCGGCTTCATCGCCTCGGCAACCTTCGCGCCCAGCGCCGCTTGATTCGCCGCCATATCCGGAAAGCTCACCTCGCTGGTTGCGAAGCTCTCCGTCATCCTGAGCGAGGGCCGTTCGCCCGCGTACAGCCGGAAACGAAGGACATGCGGTTGCTTCCGCCCATTTGCCGGCACAATTTTTTTTCTGCGAAGATGTCGAGAAACCATTCCCGGCTCCGACTACTGGTTGAAGGCGCAACCTGAGGCTCGAGTGGCCCGCTTCCCCCGGAAAATCGGGATCGGGCTCTCCGACTTCCAAATTCGCTACCACAAAAGAGGAGAGAACCTGTGAATTACATTCTTCTGATGTCCAGCACCAAGGCCGGCGTCTCCGGCTATCACAAATGGTCCCAGACCGACCGCGACACGCATATGCAGACCCTCGGCGCCATCATGAAGGATCTGGTCGATAGCGGCGAGTTCGTCGCCACGCAGGGCCTCGCCGAACCGATAGAAGCCAAAATCGTCCGCGGCGAGATAAACGGCCAGCCCGTCACCGACGGCATCTTTCCCGAAGCGAAGGAGTTCCTGCTGGGCTACTGGATCGTCGATGCGGCCACGCCCGAACGTGCCTGCGCCATCGCAGGCAGGATTTCGTCTGCGCCCGGGCCCGGAGGCGTCCCGACCAACATGCCCATTGAGGTCCGGCAGTTCGTTAACCGCGGCGCCGCCAGCTAAGTTTCCGGCTTTACCGGAACTCGAAAAGGCGCGGCCATGCGCCACTCAGCACAAACTTCAGCACCGAGGAGGATACGACCATGAAATACATTTTGATGATGAACACGATGCGGGCCGGAGCCGGCGTTCCGGCGTGGCCGAAGGCCGATCTGCAGGCGCACGTGGCCTTCATGCATAACGTGAATCGCGACCTGCGCGAGGCCGGGGAGTGGGTCTTCGCCGAGGGCCTTTCCTTTCCGGATCAGGCTCGTGTGGTCCGCGCCGGAAAGGACGGCGGTCCGGTCACCGACGGCGTTTTCCCCGAGTCGAAGGAGTTTCTCGCCGGCTTCTGGATCGTCGACGTCGACAGCCCGGAGCGTGCGTATGCCATCGCAGCCCGCATCTCGACAGCTCCCGGGCCAGGCGGAGCACCCCTGAACATGCCCATCGAGGTGCGCCCGATCATGAGCGCGCCGCCCCAGGAGATGTTGTGACGGAAACCGCGAAAGCTGGCCCGTGGGATCCCGCATCGGAGCGCCTGCTGCGCGAACTGGCGCCGCAGGTGCTCGGCGTGGTCGCCCGCCGCTTTCGTGATTTTGCGTCGGCCGAAGACGCGGTGCAGGAAGCCTTGCTCGCCGCCTTCCGGCAATGGCCGAATGAGGGCGTTCCCGAGAACCCACGCGCCTGGCTGATCCGCGTCGCCTCCCGGCGTATCACTGACATGGTCCGCAACGAGATCGCGCGCCGCCAGCGCGAAACCGCGGCGACACCAAAAGAAGAACCGGCGATCGAGCCGCTTGACGAAATGGAAGCCGAGATCGAGGCCGAGATGGACCCCGAGGACACCCTGATTCTGCTCTTCATGTGCTGTCATCCCGCCCTCAGCCCGTCTTCGGCCATCGCGCTCACGCTGCGCGCCGTCGGCGGCCTCACCACTGCGGAGATCGCCAACGCCTTCCTGGTTCCCGAAGCCACCATGGCCCAGCGCATCAGCCGCGCCAAACAAGGCATCTGCGCCTCGGGCGTTCCGTTTCGCCCGCCAACTCCGCAGGAGCGCACGGAGCGGCTCTCCGCCGTGCTCCATGCTCTGTACCTCATCTTCAGCGAGGGCTATGCGAGCAGCATTGGCGCGCAACTGCAGCGGCTCGATCTCGCGCACGAGGCGATTCGGCTCACCCGCGCCACACGGGCTCTCCAGCCGGATGATGCCGAGGTCGCCGGCCTCCTCGCTCTGATGCTGCTCACCGATGCCCGCCGCGCCGCGCGCACCGGCCCGGACGGCGAGCTCATTCCGCTCGACAAGCAGAACCGGAATCTCTGGGATCGCGATGAAATCGCCGAAGGCGCCGCCCTGCTGACGCTCGCTCTTTCAAGAGGGGCTGTCGGACTCTACCGGTTGCAGGCGGCCATCGCCGCCGTTCACGACGAGGCAGCGCAGCCTCAGGACACCGACTGGCCACAGATTCTTGCGCTCTACGAACTGCTGCAGCGCGTCGCCCCCAGCCCCATGGTCACGCTCAACCACGCGATTGCCGTCGCGATGGTGCTCGGGCCGGCGAGCGGACTGGAGCGCCTGAGCGCCCTGGATACCGACCAGCACCTGCGCGACCATTATCGGCTTGCAGCCGTCCGCGCTCACCTTTTCGAGATGCTCGGAGACCTCGAGCACGCGATCCAGCACTTTCGAACCGCCGCCGCGAGGACAACCAGCCTTCCGGAACAGAATTATCTGATGACGCAGGCGGCTCGGCTCGAAGAGTCTCGCAGGGAGCCGCATCCCGTCCCTGCCGACTCAGAACGCTGATACCCTTTGCGGGGATTTTCCGCAGCACAGCCGCCCTTCACCCCGCTTTATGCTGTTTTTCTTCCGGCGTCTCCCGCGCCCCAATCGGATGCGCCTCCTCGGGCGGCGCTTCCGGCTTCCCACGCACCACCAGCCCGATCACCACCGCCAGCGCCACGCCCAACAGTCCGAATTCCATCAGTTTCAGCATCGCCCTGGACCTCACAGGCTCCGCATCATCTCTGCCAGCAGCGCCGTCCTCGGAATCAGATGCTCGACCACCACCGACTCATTGGATGCATGCGCCCCTTCCCCGACTCCGCCCATCCCGTCCAACGTAGGGACGCCCAATGCCGCCGTAAAGTTCCCATCCGATCCGCCCCCGGTCGCCGCCTCACTCAACTCAAACCCCATTTTCCGCGCCAAAGTCGCGGCTCGCCGGAACAGCGCCACCGTCGCGCGGCTCCGCTCCATGGGCGGCCGGTTGATCCCGCCCTCCACTTCGAGTACGCATCCCCGATCCCGCGCCTCGAGCCCGCGAAATTTCCTCTCGATCCGCGCCGCGTCCTTCGCCCGCGCAATCCGTACGTCGATTTGCGCTTCCGCTTCCGCCGCCACCACATTCGTCCGCGTCCCGCCGCGAATCACCCCCGCATTCACCGTCAGCCCCCGCTCCGGCTCGGTAAAGCCACGAATCTTCTCAATCTGCCACGCCAGCTCGTGCACCGCGCTGTGCCCGCGTGCGAAGTCCACCCCGGCGTGGCTGGCCACGCCCTTCACCCGTACCGTGTAGTCCCCCACTCCCTTGCGAGCCGTCTTGTACGCGCCTGCCAGCCCCTGCGCCGGCTCCATCACGAATACCGCGGCGCATTTCCGTGCCAGCTTCTCCGTGATCGCCCGCGAAACCGTGCTCCCCACCTCCTCATCGCTGCTCAGCAGCAGCACCACCGGCCGCCTCAGCCCGCCCGACTCCCGCAGATACTCCACCGCCGTCAACGCCATCGCCACGCCCGCCTTCATGTCCAGCACGCCCGGACCCCACGCCCGCCCCTGCGCCAACCGGAATGGCATCGTTTTCAGCGTGCCCATCGGCCATACCGTGTCCAGATGCCCCAGCAGGATCACCGGCGCTGCCCCGCGTCCCGACCCCGCCCAGCGCACCTCCAGCACATCCCCAAACGCACGCTGCCGATGCCGTTTCGGCCGTCCGCCCATCCCCACCGCCATTTCCGCGACTGCGTCCACGCAGCGGTCCACGCCCGCCCTGTCATCGCTCGGCGACTCGATCTCCACCAGACCCCGTATCCTTTTCATTAACAGCGCTTCCCGCCCAGCCAGCGCCGCCAGAACCGCCCGTGGCCCGTAACTTGCAGATTCCACGACCTTCTCCATGCAGATAACCCCCCAAAGGTACTGTGACTTCCGGCATCCTGTGTGTGGCGAATTTGCCACACCGCAACTTTCTCCGCCGCGCGTTAGTCTATGGCTTGAACGAGGGAATCTTGGCCGACTCGTCGCATCTGGAACATACCATCTCTTCACCCGTGGAATTCTCCGGCATCGGCCTGCACAGCGGTGCGCCGGTTCGCATGCGCGTCCTTCCCGCTTCTGCCGGTTCCGGTGTCGTTTTTCACCGCACCGACCTCGACAACTTCGAAATCTCCGCCACTGGCCGCAATGTCGCTCGCGTCAGCTACGCCACCAGCCTCATGCGCCAGGGCGTGCTCATCTCCACCACCGAGCATCTTCTCTCCGCGCTCCTCGGCATGGGCGTCGACAACGTCATCGTCGAACTGGACAATCTCGAGCTCCCCATCCTCGACGGGAGCGCCCTGCCCTACACGCTCGCCTTCCGCCGCGCCGGGCTCAAAGCCCAGCGCCGCCGCCGCCAGTATCTGCGCATTCTCAAGGACGTGGAAGTCCGCGAAGGCGACAAATTCATCGGCGTCTATCCCGGCCAGGGCTACTCGGTCTCCTACTCCATCGATTTCCCCGCTCCCATCCGCCGCCAAAGCTGCCGCGTAGACCTCGCCACCACGGCCTACGAGCGCGATATCGCGCCGGCGCGTACCTTCGGCTGGCGCGAAGACGAGCAGAAGCTACGCGACATGGGCCTCATCCGCGGTGCCACTGAGGAAAGCGTCATCGTCCTCACGCGCGACGGCGTCCAGAACGGCCCGCTCCGCTTCCACGACGAGTTCGCCCGTCACAAGGTCCTCGATCTCATCGGCGACCTCGCCCTCGCCGGCCATCACATCCTCGGCCACGTCATCGCCGAGCGTGCCGGACACGCCATGCACACCGCGCTCGTGTCGCGCCTCCTCCGCGACCGCTCCGCCTGGCAGCTGGTCACCCTCGGCGCAGAAGCGTCCCACCCCGTTCCGGTCCCCGCGCCGCGCCTCGTGCCGGCTTAGGCGCGGGCTCGTCGTGCCCTCCGTGGTCAAAGCCCCGCCCCGACCGGGACAAATCGCAGTGCTATTCTGTTGCCGGCCGAAACAACGCCCCCCTGGAGGATACCTCCATGACCAGCCCACGATCCCTCCCCATACTTCTCATGCTCCTCGGCCTGGCAGGTTCTCTTCCGGCCCAGGTTTCCACCAGGATCAGCGGCGCCGGCCTGAACGTTGCCATTCCCGGCGCGCCCTTTCAGGCCGAGGCCACAGCGCACTCCTCGCAAACTCTCGCCGACGGCACGCAGATCGTACGCGATCTGCGCATCACCATGGGCCGCGACGGCGCCGGCCGATTCTATCTCCTCGCGCACTCCCTCCAGCCTTCCGGTGTTCTTCTCTCCAATGTGATCTTCGATCCGGTTGCCCGCTGCACCTACTCCTGGGGCGCCCGTTCCAGGGTCGTGCTGAGCAATCGCTTCGGGCCTGACGCTCATCTCACCTTCGCCGCCCTGCCGCTGCCCGCCAATCTTCAGTGGAATTTTGCGAAGAACAAGGAACAGATCGCGGTCGAAAACCTCGGAACCAAAAAGATCGCCGGCGTTGTCGCGGACGGAATGCGCACCACCACAACCATCCCCGTGGGAACCGTCGGCAATAACCAGCCGATCGTCTTTCACCAGGAAATCTGGGTCTCTTCGGCATTGCAGATCGTTCTGGCCGAGACGGAGGACAGCCCCTTCGGCGGAACCCGCACCATGGAAGTCACTTCGCTGACCCGCTCTGCGCCCCCGGCCTCGGCATTTCTGCCGCCGGCAGGCTTGAAAATTCGCGACATGACCCCGCCCTTCGGCGTGCCCCTGCTGCCCGCTCCGATCCTTGCCTATCGGCGCGCTCTCCAGGAAGTGAAGGACCCCGACACCCGCGAGCCCGCCGCCGAGCAGCTCCTCCGCTTCGCGCAAACTCATCCCCATGACCGGAATCACATCGCCCACGTTCTCGCGTACTACAAAACCCATCTTCCTGAAGCTACGGAGCTCGCCTCGGAATCCCTCCAGCGCGTCGAGAATGAAACCTCTTCCATTTCTCTGACAGGCGCCACCCAGGTCGACCTCGCCGCCATGGATCGCCTGGCAGAGTATTGGGACACGTGGGGCATCGTCGCCAATGCGAAGGGCGATTTCGCCGCAGCGCAGCGATACGAAAGCATTGCCTGGGAGGTGGGTGGCGAAGGATTCTACGAGGTCGATCTCGCCCACATCGCCGATGCGCAAAACCAGCTGGATCGCGCCGCTCACTTCTATCAGGTCGCTCTCAGCGGCAAAATGGATGAGCGCGAACAGGGCGTAACCGAACATGCCCTGCGCCGGCTGGGGTTAAATCCTTCGCAGGCGGTTGCCGACCCCACCGTGATCGCCGTCAAAGTCCGCGGACTTCATGCCGGCAGGGCTGACTTCAATCTCCTCTTTGCCGCGGGGCAGAGTCCTCAGGTCGTCTGGGCCGCGGGCGACCCGAGGCTGAAGCGCGCCGAGCGCGCCCTCGAACGCGCGTCCTACCCGCCGCAGTTGCCCGACGACGGTCCAGAGCACGTGCTCCGCAAGGGCCATCTGGCCTGTTCCCCGCAGGGCTGCCGTCTCACCCTGCTCTACGCCTGGCAGGCCGACGCCGACTGACGGCTCCCCTCCTCCGGGAGGCGCACCCGGCATACACTGGCGCCACTTTCCGGAGGCTCTCCTCGTCCCCTGGACGGCTTGGTCTTGCTCGTCCCCCTGAGCTCTCCGCGCCCTCTGTGGCGAAGCGTTCTTACCTCCCCGAAAACACCTCGCCCCTCAGATCCTTCCTCAGCACCAGGCGCAGATCCGTCCCCGCATCCGGCGCCGAATTCGGCTCCGCGTGCGGCACGCCTGTCGCCGGAGCGCCCTCGTCCGTCGTGTTCACCATCACCAAACTCCCCACGCCGCGCTGAGGATCAAAAATCATCTCCGACGAGAACCCTCCCTGGTCCCCATCGTGATATACATACCGCTGCCCCTTCGCCTCCAGCGTGAAAAACCCCAGCCCCATCTTCGGCTGGCCCATCACATATGGACCCGTCGACGTCCCATCCTCCGTCACCGGCAGAATCCCCTGCCACGCCTCCTTGAGCGAACTCCGCTGCAGCACCTGCGCATACATCGCGCTTCCCGCCTCGCCAATCAGGAACCGCAGGTACTTCTCCATGTCCACCATCGGCGCCTTCAGTCCGCTGTTCGACGTGGTGATTCCGGTGTCGAAGTCGAACGGCTGCTCCGTCAGCTTGCCGCCCACCTGCACATAGCTGGCCGACACATGCCGCTCCAGGTAGTACGGTGACTGGTCGAAGTAACTCCGCGTCATGCCTAGTGGCATCAGGATGTTCTTGGTCACATACTCGACATAGTTCTGGTCCGTCAGCCGTTCGATGATCTGCCCCAGAAACACATAGCCCAGATTCGAATAGCTCCACCGCGTTCCAGGCTGGAACGCCACATTCGTATAGGGCAGCATCGCCGCCACCTGCGCCCATCGCGTCGGCTCAAACGGTTGCCAGTCGCAGTTCGCCGCGTCGTCGCAATCCCAGGGCCACGTCGGATTCCGAAATCCCGCGCTGTGCGTCAGCAGGTCGCGGATCGTGATCGCATCCACCGGCCCAAACGTGTCGTGCACCTCGCGCAGCTCCGGCACATATCGCACCGCCGGATCGTTCAGCTTGAGCTTGCCCCGATCCCGCAGTTGCAGGATCGCAATGGCTGTCATCGTCTTCGTAATCGACGCCCAGTTGTACGTGGTCTCGGCGTCGATGGCCTCGTGCGACCCCTGCCGCTGCACGCCGTAAAAGAACTCCGTCGCCGGCTCGCCGCGATGCACAATGGCCACCGCTCCGCCCACGATCCCGTGCTCCGCCAGCACGGTGCTGAACTGCTGATGGAAACGCTGCATCTGTCCGAAGGCGGGCGCGCACGCCACTGCCAGCCCAGCCATCGCCGCTACCATCCTGTGCCTGACCATGCCGCCCATCATAATATGGGCGCAAAGTTCAGGAGGTTCGACTGCCGTGCCTCAATCGCAGTTCAACGCGCGCCCGACCCTCACATCCATCACCGCGCACCCCTACCTGCGCGACCTGCAGGCATCCACGGGGTTCTTTACCGGAAAGCTCGGAATCACCACCGTCTTTGCCTATGGCGATCCGCCGTTCTATGCACAGGTCAGCCGCGATCAAGCCCATCCCGCGCTGCGCTCCATGGATGAGCCGGTCTTTGCCCAGGACATCCGCGAGCGCGAGGACCTGCTGTCTGCCTCCATGACGCTCGCCACCGCCGCCGAGATCAACGAGATCTTTCGCGAGTACCAGGCCGCCGGCGTGCTTTTCATCAGTCCCTGAAAGCCGAGCCGTGGGGAGCCACAACCTTCATCGTGCGCGACCCCGACGGCAACCTCATCCTCTTTGCCGGACCCGCGAATTGAGACAGCACTCAGTGCCCCAAAATCTGCCTGAGGTTGGCAGATATGGGAATGGAGAATGCCCCGGATCCAGACCGGGCATCGCCCCCACCAACTCTGCCTGTCATCTCTTGCTGAGCGCAGCCAGACCCCGGCCCAGGCGGCGAAGCCCAACGGCCTCGCGCTCAGTGCCGGTGTTCGTGCGGCCCGAGTTCCTCCAGGGGATGCTCGTGATCATGCGCACCATGCTCGCCGGTATGCTCATGGTCGCCATGCTCGTGCGAATGCACGTGCGTGTGCTCATGCGTATGGGTCGTCCCATCGCTGTGCGTGTGCTCGTGCGTATGGGTATGGGCGTGTTCGTGATCGTGATGGTGTTCGTGTTCGTGATTCCCTGCCATGGCATCTCCTCGCGGGCCCGGATGTCCGTGCGAACGTGCGCCGAGCGGAAAATGAGAAATCGCAGGATGAATCTTTAACTGTGCCGCCGCTCGTGGAGTAGTTCTACCATAAGTGCCGGCCATTCTGCGTCGGGGAGACCTCCCACCCTGCCCCGGCGCAACGCGAAGATCTCTCACCTGCAAACTACTTCGTTGTCTGTCGTGCCGCATCGACCCGCTGGATCAGATCGACAATCACTGGACTTTTCGCGAAGGGAATGAACCGATTTGGAGCCGCAAACGACAACTCATTCCCAAATTTCCCCGCGGTTCGCAGCGTCAGGGTCACGCGCGGCGGCCCCTGCACCCAGGCATAGCTGACATTCATGATGTCCGCGAGCGGGATCCGCTCCTGATGATCGCCGAATCGAACCACCAGCGCATCGCCGCCATCCAGCACCTCGTCCGCCAGGTCCCACACCAGCTTCTTCATGATGAAAGCGCCCACCAGTGCCATCAGGGCAAGGACAACAAGCACAAACGGCGGTGGCCCGCCCGACTCGTGGCTCGCGGCAAAAACCGTGACCGCCATGAAGGCGAGAAAACCAAACCAGATCAACGGAAAGATCCGTTTGTAGTAGAACGTCATTCGGGATGAAATGGGCTCCATGGCTCGGCTCTCCCGTCCTGCTGTCGCTGCCCCTTGATTATGCCTCTTACGCCGGCGTCCCGCCTGATCCAGTGGACTCTCTCTACGCTCGGCCAATCCAGCGTGCCTCCCGCACAGCCGCCCGCTGCTCAGTCGCAGGTCACCCCCCGCACCGGCGGCCCTCCGATGATCACTCATGGCCGTCTCGCTCCTGCCCGCGCAGCCATCAGATCGCCCCGTCGCACCTTCAGGGGATCCCATCGCGGCCCTCGCCTGATCACGCTCGCGGCCGCATCGCACCTGATGCAGGCAGCACGAGTTACCGAGGGTCTCCCCGCCGCTCGCTCGCTAACTCCTGTGTGTGCAACTGCGGATTTCCTGACCTCGGCACAAGGGGTGCGCCCGCTGGTCCAAAGGTTCCCCGCTTGACGCGAAGCGCACGCCCGCCAGCGTCCGCCCTGACGCAAGCACGTCGCGCAGCTTCTCGGGATTGCTGCCGCTCAGCCGCTCAGCCGCAGCCAGCACCCGCAGCGCCTCAGCGGCTCCGCTTGGCGACGGCAGCCGGAAGATCCACGGAATGTTCGTCGAGGTGAGCGCGCGGTCGTCGGCGAGCGCGATGACCGGCACAAACTTTTTCAGCGACAGTTGCTCGGCCAGGTGCGCGGAGTCGCGGTCGAGCGCGACGATGACCAGCACGTCTCCGGTGGAGAGCGCCTGCACCAGCGCCGATGTGGCCTCGCCCCAATTCGATCCGGTCTGGCCTGTGTCGACGACTATGGTCTTCCAGGGCCAATGATCTCCAGGAGGGTCCGCCGTGCGCGGAGCACCGGGCGGCAGCGTTTTGGGTAAGATCTGCGCGGCATGGGGTCCGAAAACGATCACCGTAGCTCGCCCCGGCGGAATCGTCGCTCGCGAGGGGCCGTAGTAGTTCACGCCGCCCTCGCCCACCCGTGCGTAGGGCTGCGGCGCACCGCCGCTCGCAGCCCCTGGAGCATCCATGGTCGCCAGACGGTAGGTGATCGTTCCGTTGTGGACGACGCCAAGGAACATAGAACTGACGTTCTTGTTATTGGGATCGAAGACCATGCGCCCGGTCACGCCGTCGTACTCATACACCTGATCGAGCGCGTCCTGGATGCGCGCGCGGTTCAGCCCGGCTTTGCAGATTGACGTGAGCAGGATGTTCATAGCGTCGTAGGCCAGCGCCGAGAACGCCTCCGGCTGCTGCCCGTACTGCGCCTCGTACCGCTGCTCGAACCCTGTCCACCGCGGATCGCGCCGCGTCGGATCGTAGGGATACACCGCCTCGAATCCCTCCGCTGCCGCCCCCGCCTCGGCCAGCATCTCCGCGCCCAGCGTCCGGTAGCTGCCGAAGACCGGCTGCTTCATCCCCATCGCGCGCATCTGCTTCAGAATCATCGCCGTGTCCGCCTGGTTGCCCCAGATCACGATGGCGTCCGCGCGCGACTGCCGGATGATGCCGAGCTCGCGCCGGAAGTCTGTCTGCCCCGGCTCGTATTTCTGCTCGATGACCACCGGATGTCCCAGCCGCACCGCCGCATCTCGGAATTTCTCCACGCCCATGCGCCCATAGCGGTTGTTCACCCGCAGCAGCGCCGGCCGCCTCAGCCCCAGCTCGGTGACGATCCGGCGCGCCAGCGTGTAGCCCTGCACCCGGTCGTCCTGAACGTCGGTGAAGAACCATGGGACGTACGTTTCCGGAATGGTAGGATCGGTCGAGGCCGAGTTGACAATGGGAATCTCCGCCTTCAGCGCCAGCCGCAGCGCCATGTGCGTCGATTCCGCGCTTATGGAGCCGAAGATCGCCCAGTCCCGGTCCTGGTAGATCATCTGCACGGCTGCGTCGATGGGCGCGCCCCAGATGGCCTCATCCGTTGGCCGCGTTTCTCCGCCCTGCGCGCCGAACTGCCAGTTGCTGTAATCGTCATGCACCATCAGCCGGAACGGTTTGCCCCCGTACCCGCCGCGGGCGTTCGCCTCGTCGATGGCCATCTGCGCGCCATGCAGCATTTCGAGGCCGTAGACCTGATCGGCCTGCTGCGCAATGGGGCCGAGAAAGCCGATCCGCACCTCTTTGATATTTTTCGGTATCGGAATCAGCCGCCCCGATCCCGTGTACACATTCGTTTGCGTGTAGTTCTCATAGTATGGTTTGGCAAAACGCCCGAACGGCTCCAGATCCTTCGGCGTCCCCGCGTAGGGCGCCATCGTGCGCATCGGCGGAATCCCCGCCGGATGCGCGCCGCAGGTGCATCCCGGACCCGGCGCCGGCGCACCCGGACCCATACCCGGCCCGCTGCTCCCCTGCGCAAACAGTGCCGCCGGCCACAGCAGCAGCGCTGCTGCCAGCGCCCACGCCCCGCGTTCGGCCATTCGGCTCACTTCCTACTCCTTCGCTGTGCGGAACATGGCGATGGCCTCGATCTCCACCAGCAGTTCCGGACGGCACAGCTTCGCCTGAATGCCGGTGGACGCCGGCAGCGGATCGAGCCCCTGCTCGCTGTAAAACGCCGTCCGCTCTTCGTTGAAGGCCTCGTAATCGCGGTCGATGTCGCGCAGATAACAGCTCGTCCGCACGATGTCGTGCCACGTCGCCCCTTCGCTGGCCAGCAGCGCCGTAATGTTCTGGAACGTCCGCCGCGTCTGCGCGCGGAAGTCGCCAATGTAAATACTCCTGCCGCTCTCATCGATGCTGGCCGTGCCCGAAATGAGCAGAATCGTCAGCCCGTTCAGGTCGATCCTCATGCCCCGCGAGAACGAGCTGGGTTTGGCATAGGCGAATGCCTCGTTCAGCACGCTGTGGTTGGTGATCGCGCGTTTCTCCACCGGCCCGTGCGCGATCTCCGCAAGTAATTCCGTTACGCTGCTCATAGAAATGACTCCTTAGTGTTGATAAATCCCGTGGCTCAGCCCGTGAGCTGTCGCTACCCAGATGTCCTTGCCCTGAAAGTCGATGCCCAGGATGTAGTTATGCGAGGGCGCCGTGGTCACCGGGACGCTCGTCATTCGTCCGGCTGCGTCCCGCACCAGCATCTCGGGCCTGCCCGTCTTCAGCGACGGCCGGTAAACGGCCCAGTTTGTCCCGTCGTAATAGGCCAGCCCCTTGTCCGTACAGAACCAGGCCCGGTTGCGATCCTCCCCTTTCACGTAATTGGTGAAGTTACTCGGCAGGCCGCTGTCTTTGGTCAGGAAATTGTGCCAATACCGTCCGTCATAGTGACTGTCACCCATGTAAGTCGCCACCCAAACAACCCCATCGACATAACTCACCGACGAGGTGATATCGTGAATCAGCCCCTGATCTTTCAGCAGCACAATCTCGTTCTCACCATCGGGATCGGTATACATATCCCAGATCCGGGTCTTCTGGCTGTATTCGAGCAACCCGCTGCCCCAAATGGCGAAATACACCTTATCTGCTGCCGCCGAGACGCCGTACGCCCAGATTTCCCGCATCGGCGTGTTGCGCTCGTTGTAGAGCGACCATTCCCCGGTGCGCGTGTTCAGCCTGCACGCGCCCGCCGCTGTCGCCACCCACACATAGTCGCCCTCGACGGAAACGCCGTAGACCACGTTATTGCTCAGCCCGGAGTTCAACTGTGTGTAGGTGTCGATGCGTCCGGCTGAGATGCGGCTCAACCCGCCCATGGTTCCCGCCCAGACGGCACCGGTGCGCGTGTCGAGCGCCAGCGAGAGCACAGCCTGCTGCGCGAGGCCATCCGCCGTTGTGTAAATCTTCCAATGGCCGTGATCCAGCTCCGCGAGCCCGTCATCCGTGCCCGCCCAGATGCGCTCGCCGTCGACCAGCACCGCATAAACATGGTTGTTGGGCAGACCGTTCGCCGTCGTGTAGTTCACAAAACGGTAGTGCGCCATCGCAGGCGGTCGATACGACCGTTTGACCCGCGTCTGCGCCGGAGATGCGACCGCTGCCAGCAGGAGTGTTCCGATGATCGCCGCTTTTCTCATCGCGTCCTCAGATACTCGATCAGATCGTTGAGCTCATCTTTGGTCAGGTCGCTGGTGTGGCCGTGCCGGTCATGCGGGTTGTAGATCGTCCATATCTCTTCCAGCGTCTGCGCGCGGCCATCGTGCAGGTACGGCGCGGTCAGCGCGATGCTCGTCAGTTGCGGCGTATCGAAGAGCCCGCTGTCGTCGGTGGGATCCTTTGTGCCCACGTCGAACGACTTCTGATCTGTCCCCTTTGGCCCGCTGTGGCAAAAGGCACACTGATCGCGCTGCGGAATCGGCTGCCCCAGATGATCCACGGTGCGATAGAAAATTTCCCGGCCGCGTTCCTGTGCCGGCGTGAGCTGCCCGTCCTTCGCGAGCCATCGACTGGGCCGGCTGGGCAGGCTGCGGATGTACAGCACCAGATCCGCCAGAACACGGTCGTTGTAATTCTGCGACCGCCAGAAGTATGTCTCCGTGCGTGGCCCGCACTCCACGGCGATGGAGGGGTTCATGCCATTCCACTTGAAGCGCGTTTTACCGCGCAGGTCCTCGAGGTCGCGATTGTCGACGATATTCCGCCCAAAGCCGGCGGGTTCCAGATTCCACTGCAATCCATCGAAGGTGGAGTCGATGTGGCAATTCGAGCAGCCGAACTGCCCCTGGAACGCATACTGCGCGGAATAGAAGGTCTGCTCGCCGCGGCGCAACGCCGTCACATTCTTCGGCCCCGCCAGGCGGATCGTCTTCGCGATTTCGAGGGTGCGCGTGGAGATCACGCTGATGGTGTCGTCGAGGCGGTTGGCCACATAGAGCCACGCGCCATCCTCTGAGAGCACCAGCCCGCGCGGATTCCTGCCTGCCGCGATATGCGCGATGACGTAATGCCCGCTGGCCGCCAGATCTTCGGCGAACGACTGGCGATGCGCGCGGATATACGCGAGCAACCTGGGCGTATCAATGACGGTGACGCAATCGGAGCCGCCGTTGGTGACATAGATGCGGGAATTGTCCGGTGCTATCGCCACGCCGAAGGGCCTGGCATAGTAGCGGTCGATCTCATCCAGCGGAACTTCGACGGGCCGTCCGACGTCCGCGCCGAAGACGGTCAGCGTGTCAACGAAGACCCAGCCGTGCTCCACGTGCGCCAGGACGACCAGGTTTTTCGGATGCAGCTCCGCGACCACCCCCAGCCGTCCGTCCTGCGAGACGGCGACATGAAACTCTCCGGCAATCGAATGCCGCGGAATGCGATCGACGACCTGAGCGATGCGCGGATCAATGACGGTGATCTCCGACTGCGGCGGCGTCCGCCAGGGAGCGGGGTTCGGATAGATGTGCGTGACATACAGCCGGCTGCCGTCGGCGGTCTCGGCCATGTAGCTCGCACCGCGTCCGGTCTCCAGCGTATCCTCGACCGCGCCGGTCTTCGCATTCAGCACCGTGATGTCGTTGCCGATGCGGTCCGCCACAAACAGCTTCGTCTCTGCACGATCCTCCATGACGCTCGACGGCTCGTAGCCAGCGTTCCAGGTCGCGATGACACGGTCCGTTCCGGTGTCGATCACGCTTACGGTATCGTCCCAGGAGTTCGCCACGAAGAGCCGCTGGCCGTCCGGGGAAAAGGAGAAGCCGCGCGGATCGTGTCCGACGGAGATGGTCCGGAGCGGGCGGCCGCTCGCCGGATCCAGAACACGCACATCACCGGTGCCTTCGCAAAGAACGTAGAGCAGCGATCCGTCCGGGGACAGCAGCAGTTCCAGCGGAGAAGCGTAAGGCTCTGTATAGTCGAGCGAGGGCTGCATGGCTCCGTCGACGATGCGCGGCCGCCACAGCGCGACTACACACAGCGCCGCTGCGCAGATCGCCGCCACTGCCAGGCGCCGATTCATTTCGGCTCCTCGACGGTGAGCACCCGATCGACTTTCAGGTCGGTCAGCGTCTGCACGCGTCCGCTGGGCCAGTGCACCACCAGCTTGTCGATCTTGTCTGCCGCGCCCAGTCCGAAGTGCAGCCGCCCGTCGTTCTGGGAGAGATAGCCGGACGAAGCCACGCGCTCCGCCACCTGATGGCGCCCGCCAGCCCAGATGTCCACCATCGCGCCGATGCCGTCGCGATTGCTCTCGGAATGGTTCGTCGGCGTATTCGCCCCGCGCAGCCAGATTTCGATCCAGTGTCCCGTTCCGGTTGACACGTCGCGCAAAAGCGTTCCGCGCCCACCCAGGTTCACGACAAAGGCATCGATTTTTCCGTTGTTAAGGTAGTCCGCAAAGCAGGCACCGCGCGCGACGCTGCGCTGGTTGACCACATGGCCGGCCGAGCGTGAGACGTCCTCGAAGCGGCCGCCGCCGAGGCCTCTGAAGATCGAGTGCTCCATGGGGATCATGTGAATCAGTCCGCCGTGGAAGACCATGATGTCGAGCAGCCCGTCGTTGTCGAAGTCGTAGACGCCGGAGCCCCAGCTCACGTACTGCGCGTTCGCCTGCGCCAGGCCGGAGAGGATGCCGATATCGGTGAAGGTCCCGTCGCCGTTGTTCTTCATCAGCCGGTTGTAGTGTCCGTCGCTCACCCACAGGTCCAGCCATCCGCTGCCGGTGATGTCCGCAGCCACCGGTCCCATCGACGACGTGGCCTCGCCATCCTGCCCGTAGGCAACGCTGGCATCTTCCGCGATTTCCCTGAATGTGCCGTTGCCGTTGTTGTGGAAGAGGAAATTCTGCGTGCTGTCGTTGGCGACGTAGATATCGTCCCGGCCGTCGCCGGTGAAGTCCGCCGCCGTCACGCCCATGGTGCGGCCGATCGACGCGCCGATGCCCGACTGATCCGTAACATCGGTAAACGTCCCGTTGCAGTTATTCCGGAACAGCTTGTTGGTCGTCCCGGCGTAGTCCAGCGGCCCCGGATAGTTATCCGCGGCGTAATAATTCCGGTATTTTGGATCGAAGTCCACATAGCGTCCGACAAATAAGTCCAGGCAGCCGTCGAGGTTATAATCCAGCCAGGTGGAACTGATCGACCATCCTTTGACGTCGATGCCAGCCTGCTTTGTGACATCGGTGAAGGTTCCGTTGCCGTTGTTGCGATACAGAATCACGCGACCGTAGCCGGTGACCAGCAGATCTTCGTAGCCGTTGTTGAGGTAGTCGCCCGCCGTGACGGCGGTGGCGTAGAGATTCGGATCAAGTCCGGCCCGCTCGGTGACATCGGTGAAAGTGCCGTCGCCGTTGTTGCGGTAGAGATGGTTGTGCGGGGGCGGATTCGGCGGCGCATTCAGAGGGTGCGTGGTCATGGAAGGCGGCAGGGTCTGGCCGCTCAGCACGTACAGGTCCGGCAGCCCATCGTTGTTGTAATCGAACCAGACGCAGCCGGAGCCTGTTCCCTCCAGCAGCGAGCTGAGCTGAGCTGAACCGATGCTGTGCGTGAAGTCGATGCCGGCCTTCGCCGTCGCGTCCTCAAAGCGTATTTGCGACTTCTGCGGAAGCTGCGACCTGAGCGGCACCGTTTGCGCGGCAGCCGTTGTGGCCAGGGTGAGAACCAGCATCAGGCGGATGCGCATTTCAGTGCCCTCCCGTTCGGGGCAGGTCTGCAGTTCCTGCAGCGTTGGCCGGCGTCGTGGAAAGCAGCAGGATTCCGGGCAGCCGATTGTTCGGCGCATGCTCCGGACCAGTGTGGCAGCCTACGCAGACGCGCTGCTCACCGCGGCGAACCCAGAACCATCCGTGCTCCTGCCGCAGCACGCGCCCCCGCGCGTCGAGCAGCACGAAGCGCAGCGGACGATCTGCCGCAGCTTTGACGAAGAACGATCCATCCTGCGCGACCGGCGCGATCCCGAGCACGACAACGCTGCCCGTGGGGCTCAGGCTCTCCACGCGCACCCGCGCAGGCGCAATGTGTAACTCGCCGCTGCGCGAGAGGCGCGCATCGAGGGCCATCAGATTGCCGGTCGTCCACGGATGCAGACCGGATGGATGCCGATTGGGAACCGTGCGCGGTGCGACCAACACGGGCTGGATGAGATCGCGGTGGTCATCGCGCGCTACGGTCGTCAGCCCGGGAGCGGCTGATCTGGCTTCGGGATCTCCTGGGAATCGCGCCGCTGCTGCCGGCCTCCATACCGCAAGCTCGTAGCGATGCTCGCCGGGGCGGCGAACGGTGAGCAGCCAGCGGCCATCCGGCAACGCCGTCACGTCGCCCGCATAGTCGCCGGGTGGAGCAGCGATGGGGGTTTCGTTGGCCAGCGCCGAGGTAAACCGCTCCAGGCGATCAGCCTGCACAAACACAATGTCGCCGCTGGGCATCTGGCGTCCGTGCTCGCGGCCGCCGGCTCGCTGCGCTTCTGCGTGGTCGCAGCGCACAGCTTCTTCGCCACTGCCGTCGGCGTACACAGTGTAAATTTCGGGCTTCGCGCCCGCGCCCAGCGGAAAGCCTGACTCGAAGAGCACGCGCCCATCGCGCAACACATTATCGGGTATGAAATTGCCGGGTACGTAGCTCAGCTTGAGCGTTTGGGAGCCGTCCAGCGCAGCCGTCTCCAGGGTAAAGCCGCTGGGCTCGCGCCGCGCGTAGACCATCCGCCCATCCGGCATCCACATCGGCCGGATGAGATCCGTTTGCGCCGCCAGCGCCAGCTGCGGCTGCCCGCCATCCAGCGCCATCTTCCAGATTTGCCATGGATCGTCGACGTTCTTCTTGCCGGCGAAGAGGACTGTTTTCCCGTCGAAGGAAACGCTGGCATCGGCGCTCGCTGCCAGCTCAGATACCAGCGGCGTGATGTGCCCGTCGCGCAGCAGCATCAGCTCCGCACCACGAGGGAAGCGTTCGCCGCCGCGCAGCGCCACGAGCGAGTCATAGACGGGCGCAGCGGTGAAGATTATGGCTATGTTCGGGACGGGCTGAGTTGCAGCCGCCGCGGGCCGGGGCTGGGACGCAAATCCGCAGGTCAGCGCCAGCAGCGCTGCCACACCGGCGGTCATCAGCAGCACAGCGCCATGCTTCACGCGACGGTCTCCAGGGCGCAGCTACGCGGGGCGCGCAGCTCGCGCCAGGGAGCCAATTCCGCCATCATGCCGTCGAATTCCGCCAACGACAGCGACTGCTCGCCGTCGCTCCAGGCCGCATCGGGGTGCGGATGCACCTCGACGATCATGCCGTCGGCGCCGACGGCGACGGCGGTGCGGGCCAGCGCGGGCACCAGCTCCCGCCGTCCCGCAGCATGGCTGGGATCGGCGATGACGGGCAGGCGCGAGATGGACTGGAGGACGGCAATCGCCGCCACGTCGAAGGTGTTGCGAGTCGAAGTCTCAAAGGTGCGGATGCCGCGCTCGCACAGGATGATCTGCGAGTTGCCGTGGCTGACGATGCACTGCGCGGAGCGGAGCAGGTCGGCGACGGTAGCCACCATGCCGCGCTTCAGCAGCATGGGGCGGCCGGTGTGCGCCGCGGCTTCCAGCAGAGCGTAGTTTTCCATGCTGCGGGAGCCGATCTGCAGGATGTCGGCATACTCGGCGACCATCGGCGCGTCGGCTGCCGCCATAACTTCGGTGACCACTGCAAGGCCGGTCGCCGCGCGGGCGCGCGCCAGTAGCTTTAACCCTTCGAGGCCCAGTCCCTGAAAGGAATACGGCGAGGTCCGGGGCTTAAACGCGCCGCCGCGGAGCACCTGAGCACCCGCCCTGACGACGCGCTCGGCGGTCTCGAGCAACTGGCGCTCGGACTCCACCGAGCACGGCCCGGCCATGGTGACGAAGTCACCGCCGCCGATCTCCACTCGGCCGGCGCGGACGACGATCCGGTCGTCCGGCCAGCGCTTCAGAGCATCCGGTGCGTCGGCAAACTGATCCTTCCAGTCGCTGGACACCTCCACTCCACTTCTCTGGGGAACAGATGAGCCTAAAGCGCCGGAGTCCCAACCGCCTCCATCGAAAGGTGGAATTTCCCTGAGGCGCGAGGCTCCACGGTAACCTGGGAGTCTCCGGTGCTGGTTGCGCCGGCGATTTCCAGGCGCAGGCTGGCGTTGCCGTGGCGGGGGTTTCTGGTCTGCGGGTGTGCGGGATTGCTCGTTCCCTGCCTCGGGATGTTCGCCTGCCTTGTGCTCAAGCGCGCGGTGAGCGCGTTTTTCAGGACCATGACCGGAATGGCGGCCTATTAGGCCGGCCTGGCGCGGCACTCCCTCGGATTTCTTCTGCTGCACTCCATCGCTCCACCGGAGCCTCTTCCTGTCCTCTGGGTCCTTATCGAGATCCCGGAAATGAGGCGCCGGGTGAGCTGGGAGAAGACAGCACTCCTGATTGATCTCGCGTGCGGGCTGTTTTCCTGCGTGGCCCAGGGAAAGGGCTACCCCTGCCAGCGGTATCCGTTCCTCGCGCTTCTGCTGTTGATGTTGGCCATCGATTTTATGGCTGCGACGCGGAAGACGGGTCCGGTGCGCGCAGGTGGCTGGGTCGGCGTTGCGTACTGCGCGCTGTTTCTTGCGCCGTACTCGGCATGGAAAGCGAGCCGGCACGACGGGCAGTACACCGGGCTGGTGGTGGCTCTCGACCAGGGCCTGAGCAAGCCAGTCGGCCAAAACCTTTCCGGCCAGGTGCCGTGCATCGACACGGTGGGGGCGGTTATAACGCCCTCTACAATCTCCGGATCGTGCAGCACACGGGATTTCTTTACGATGAGTTCCTGTTTGGGTCCTCATGCTTAGCTGCGATTGACGCAACCCGGATTGCGTTCTGGACCTCGCTGTCCTCGAACTCGCCACTCGTCATGATCGTGGTTGCGTATCTGTTCCCGTCGGGACCGCCGGGTTTTAAGAAACGGAAGCTCTGGCCTCAGTTCAACGGATATCTGAGCTCAGACTATTCACTGTACGACCAGGTCACGCCCTCCCGGCCAATCTACTGGTGGGCGCGAAGGGGACCGCCGCGAAGCTGCCGCATCGATCTGCTCAAGCCCTGAAGCCAAGGGCGGCCGTGGCGCCGTGACCCGCGCGACTCGCGAATGATCTTGTCGATCGAATTGCGCCTTGTCCGATTTCGGACGCACCGATTCGATTTCCGACACCCGGACCGCGTCTCTTCCATTTTCCTGCGTCTCAAGCCTATTCTTTTGAGAACGCGGCCCCGCCCGGATGGCGGCTCCCCAATTGCAGTGAGCCTTCCTGCTGCGCAGCAGACTCTGCGGAGTGGGGGCGATTGACTACATCAGCTTTGTGGCGGTGGTGCTCTTGCTGGCGGCGCTGGTTTCGCGGCTGCGGGCGCGACGTTCGGCGCAGGTAAATCCGATGCTCGCGCTGCGCGAGGATTCACCGATCAGGAGACAGGAGTCAGGAGGAGTTTTCATGAAGATGCGCATTCCGGTGTTCCTTTCTTTAGCAGCATGTTTGGCGCCGTTGGCTTTGGCGCAAACCATCGCGAATCCCATTACCAGCACGGTGAAAAGTGTCATGGCAAAGAGCGAGCAGAACATGATCGCCTCGGCTCAGGCCATGCCGGCAGACAGATATGGGTATAAACCCACACCACCGCAGATCACCTTCCGGCACCTGATCAAGCACGCGACGATGGCGAATTACTTTTTTTGCTCAAAATTGACTGGAGCCGCCATGCCCGCGGCGGCGAGCGGAGTGATGCAGGGAACACCATCGAAATCGGTGCTGATCGCCAGGCTGGAAGCCTCGTACGCGTATTGCAGGAGTCGGTTTGCGAATGAAACTGACACCGGTCTGGGAGATCCGATTCATCTGTTTGGGCCGCAACCGGTTTCCCGGGGCGGAGCGATGATCATAATGACCAACGACTGGACCGACCATTACGCCATCGCGGCCTATTATTTGCGGCTGAATGGGATTTTGCCGCCGACGGCGCGGGGACATCGGTAGGGTCCGGGTCAGGGATCGGCAATCACGAGTCGGATGCGCCACCCCCAGCAGGAGCGCCGCCGCCAGCAGCGTGATCAGGTAGTCGACCGGGCCCACTCCGCAGATCGTGCCGTGCATCAGCCTTCCGAGCACAAGAACGCCGGCCAGCCCGGCCGCCGTAACGGGAAGCGCCAGTCGCAACCCGCAGCGGATCATCAACTGAACCAACTCGGATTTTTGCGCGTCCAGAGCCATCCGGATACCGACTTCACGCGTGCGCTGCTGGCCTGCCGGATTCCGGCGCGTCGCTCCGCCCAGGTGGACCCAATGATCGCGCTGCACGAGGAATAGGGGCGTCCCGGCCCTGCGGGAACAGATGCCCACACTGCTGCGTATCTCTTCGCGAGGAGCGGAGATGACGGCTGGAGTCGCAGCGGGGCCCCTCAACACAACGGAGCGCCGCGGCGGCACAGTCGAGGTGCTGGCCATCGCGCTGGCCGTGGCGACGCTGCACCTGCTGACCAATGGGCGCTACGGCTTCCATCGGGACGAGTTGCAGGTGTTGAGCGACGCCCGACATCTGGGCTGGGGATTTGTCGCAGTGCCTCCGTTCACCCCGGCGATCGAGCGGCTGGGGCTCGAGATCTTCGGGGTTTCCCTGGTGGGGCTGCGGCTGTTTTCGGTGATCGCGCAGTTCTTCGTGGTGTTGCTGTCCGGACTGATGGCAAGAGAGCTGGGCGGCGGACGGCTGGCCCAGGCCGCGGCCGCGCTGGCAGTGGCGCTGTCGCCGCTGCCGATGTTCCAGGGAACAGAATTTCAGTACTCGTCGTTCGATCTGCTGTGGTGGGTGCTCATCGCGTACTGCGCGATCCGGCTGCTGAAGTCAGAAAACGGGCGATGGTGGCTGGCCATCGGAGCGACCACGGGGCTGGCGCTCGAGACGAAATACTCGATCTGCTTCTTCATCGCGGGCATTCTCGGGGGCATGGCCCTGACGCGGGCGCGGCGGTGGTTTCTGAGTGGATGGTTCTGGGCGGGAACCGGGCTGGCGCTGCTGATCTTCCTGCCGAACCTGATCTGGCAGGCGCAACACCACTTCATCTCGGTGACGTTTCTCCGGTTCATCCACAAACGAGACGTAGGCGAGGGGCGCGCGGCGGACTTCTGGAGGTATCAGTTCCTCTACAACGCAGATTTGTTTGCGGCGCCGCTGTGGATCGCCGGCGTGGTGGCGTATCTGCGCAGCCCGCGCTACCGGATGCTGGCGTGGATGTACCTGGTGCCGCTGGGCATCTTCGCCGCCAGTCGGGCGCGGTTCTACTATGTGTCGCCGGCATATCCCATGCTGATCGCGATGGGCGTGGTAGCCTGCGCGGCGTGGACCGCGCGGCTGCGTCCGGTCTGGCGGGGGACGATCTGGGCGGTTCTGCTGACCGGCATTGTCCTGTACGGGGCGCAGACCACGGCGGCGTTGGTGCCGCTGGCGAAGTCAGGACCGCTGCGGGCGTTTGCGCTGAAGAACAGTTCCGACCTGCGGGAAGAGATTGGCTGGCACAGCCTGGTGCGGATCGTGGCCGCGGTGCGTGACGGGCTGACGCCGCAGGAGCGCGCCAGCTACGGCGTGCTGGTGGGCAACTACGGCGAGGAGGGCGCGCTGGAGACGTTTGGGCCGGCGTACGGACTGCCGGAGCCGATCAGCCTGACGAATTCAGCATGGTACTGGAGCTATCCGAAGAACCCGCCGCAAACGCTGATCGTCGTGGGGTCGTCGGCGAAGGACCTGGCGCCGGTTTTCACCACCTGTCGGCTTGCGGCGCACAACGGAAATCCGGAGGGTGTCAGGAACGAGGAGAGCCAATACAACCCGGACATTTTCGTGTGCACGGGGCTGAAAATCTCCTGGCCGAAGCTTTGGCAGAAGTACCGGAGCTTTGGATAAGAGAAGCAGGAGTCAGCGATCAGAACCGGGGTCATTCTCCGGCTGGCAGAACGGCCGCAGCCGCGTCGACAATTTCACTGCGGTGCGCATCCGTATGCGGCAGAATGCGGCAGGCAAAGCGTCTGTCCCGAAGCACGGAGCACGCGCGCTGGGCCATGGGGTAGCTGAGATCGGAGAAGCGGGCAAGATAATCCCGGCCGCGCACGCGGATCACCTCCGCGCGTCCGCGGCGGAGCGGAGTTGGCGCGGTGCGCCGGGCGCTGCGGAGCACTCGGTAGACGGAATATGAGCTGCGAAAGCGGTCTCCAACCTCGATCGTCCAGTTGTGGATCCAGGCGATGTCGGGATGATAGGCGGCGGGATGTATGCGCTCCACTGCGGCCACACGACGGGTTCGCTCGGCAACCACCACCGGACGGGCCTCACGCTGGGGAGCGGACGCGACGGCGCTGGCGACCAGCGGGGTTGGCGCCCCGAACGGAGTGGCAAAGCCGCGATCGAGGAGGGCGATCATCTGAAGATCGCGCGCGCGGGCGGTGCGTCCACCGAGCACCACGCCCACCAGACGTCGATCGTCGCGAACCGCGGAGGTGACAATGTTGAATCCGGAGGAATAGATGTAGCCGGTTTTCATGCCGTCGACGCCGGGGTATTCGTCGAGGAGATGGTCAAAACCGAGGAAGGTGCGCCCATCGTAGCGGAAAGCCGTCGTATCGAAGAAATGGTAATACTGCGGGAAGGTATGGATGAGGGCGATGGCCAGGGTGGCCATGTCGCGGGCAGTGGTCCACTGCCGGTCGTCCGGCAGGCCGTTGGCATTATAGAAGATGGTGCGCGTCATGCCCAGAAGGCGGGCTTCCTGGTTCATCAGGTCGACAAAGGCGTCTTCGCTGCCCCCGATATTTTCGGCCAGCACCAGGGCCGCGTCATTGGCAGAATGCCCCGTGATGCCGAGAATGCAGTCACGCACGGAGACGCTGGTGCCCGGACGCAATCCCATTTTGGAGGGCTCCTGGTCAGCGGCGAGGCGGGAAACGTAGAAGGGGCTGTCCAGGCTGATTCGGCCTTTGGCAAGACGCTGAAAGGTGAGGTACAGCGTCATGAGCTTGGTGAGGGAGGCCGGATGGGCCGGCGCGTCGGCGTTCCAGGACTCGAGAACGTTGCCGCTCTGCGCATCGACCAGAATCGAGGCGCGCGTGACGGCGTGAGCGGGACGCGCGGCAACGAGCAGGGCAATCGCCAACACCGGCAGGCATCGGAGGATGGGTTTCGCCGTGGTGGGTGAGCCCCCCAGATTACGCCACTGCCGACACACCATTCGCCGCTACCCTCCTATTGCAACTTACCATCCGCGGTTGTGTATTTGAACATCTTTTAACGGCTCGCCGGTAAACGCCTTGATTCCCGCAGTGCTTTGGAAGCGCGGTTACGGCAGAGGGTTGGTAAATCCCTTCGGCCAGGTGAGCGAGCCGCCGGGGATGGTGACCGGCGTCACGCCCGTGTCCCTGCAGTTCATGGCGGGCGGGAAATGATTCACGATGGCGTCGGGAATCTCCGCCTGCGAAGCGGGGATGGGCGGGCGCTTGCCATCGAGGCGGGCGGGATCGAATCCCCCGATCAGGTCGGAAAGGCGTGGGTTCGTATCCCGCGGACCCTGTGGGAGATACGGCTTCTCGTCAGGCAGCGAACCCAGGGGCGGCAGGTTGAAAAGCACGTCGAGGAATTTGGCGAAGGAGGCGTGATCGCCGGGGTTGGAGTCGACGCCGGCGGAGCGGGCATAAGGCGAGATCAGGATGAGCGGGATGCGCGGGCCGTCTCCGCACGGGTTCTTGTCGGGGCACGTTTCGAACTGCGGCGGCGGCACGTGGTCGTAGAAGCCCTCGGAGTCGTCCCAGAGGACGATGATGGCCGAGCTGTTCCAGTAGGGGCTGCGCGCAATCGTATCAACGGCTTTGGCGACCAGCGATTCGGAGAGCTGCGAGTCGGAGTAACCGGGGTGGTCGTCGTCGCCGAGAAAACCCAGAGCTTTAGGGTCGGCTGGCGTCCAGCCAAAGGGGTTCTGCATACCCCCCTTGATGAAGACCACGCTCTTCGGGGGAAGCTGGCGGTTTTTCATCACCGAGAAGAAATCCAGCAGGTCGTGAACGCCGTTCCACATCTTCGGGTTCTGGCGGATATAGCCGAAGTACTGCGGGGCGTTGTGGTGGGGAATATAAGCGGGGTGGTCGTTGCCATGGCCGTCGCCGAAGCCATCCTGATACCAGGCCCAGGGGATGGCCTGCTGATCGAGGCGGGCGAGTTCACCGATATCCTTCTTCACGTCGTCGATGTCGACCCTGGCGTCGTTGTCAGCGTCACGGCCCTTCAGCGTGAGCATCAGCGTGGCGTAGGTCTGGTCGAGCTGGTGCGTTTGTTTCGCCTGATACGGGTAGGCATAGGGGCCGAACGCGGGGTTGGCATCGTCCACCACGGGGTCGCCGGGGCCGAAGATGGACGTGAACTTGTCCTGCGGGTGGCGCGCGGCTTCGGTCTCGCCAGTCTGGCCGGCGATCAGGTCGATATTGCCTGGCGTGGAAGGGCCATACATCGCCTGGAAGATGTGGTCGTAGAGCGTGAAGTGGTGGGCGTACATCCAGAGAAACGGTATGGTGCGGCAGTCGTTGTAGCCCATGGTGAGGATGGCGGTCTGCCGCGCAAGCTGCGGGGTTGCCATCGGGTTCTCCTCCTCCCAGGCCACGAACTTGTCCATCCGGCCATGATCGACCTTGGCAAGCAGCGCGATCCGTGAATGGTCGGCGTCGACGGTGTCGGAGGCGTTGAGGAGGAACGGCGTGATCCAGGTTTTGCCGATGGCGTCCCACTCGCGGAAGCCGTGGGCCCGCGCCTGAGTCGTGGCGAGATTGTCGACGCCGGGAAAATCGCCGAAGTAGGAATCGAAGGAACGATTCTCCTGATAGATGACGAAGACGTGACGAACGTGGGCGCGGAGATTAGCAATGAGCTGCGCCTGGGACGCCGAAACAGCCGGCCCGGCGTGCTGCGCCGCGGCTTGCGCACCGGCGCTCATCGGGAGGCCCAGTGAGAACGCGAGCAGAAGCAGCAGGACGCGCGGGGCGCGACGGCCGAGGGTGAGGTCGGTCAAAATTGCCCTCCCAAAGATGAATCCGCGTGATGAGGATAGCAGTGCCTTGTTTGTTGTAACTCCCACGGGGACAGGTTCCGTTAAATTTCTGTAATCCGGGATGTGATGTTGCGGAATGTTGCGTGTGCCGAGCCGGCCGCAGGCACGGGCCACCTCAGTGCGGCAGCGCGCAGCTAACCCCGCGCAATTCGCGTACAATTTTCGCGAATCTCAGAGTGTGTGCTGGAAAGGCCGGCAGGGATGCGGACGATGCGGCGGGCCGGGGGCTTGGGCGGAGCAGTAGTGTGCGCGCTGCTGACGGCGGGATGCGGTGGCAGCAGCGCGCACAGTATACCGGCGCCACACGTAACCTCGGTTTCAGTAGCGGTGAGCCCCTCGACCATCAGAGTGGGGCAAACGTCGCAGGCGACCGCCACAGTGAACGGCGTTGGGAACTTCAGTACGGCGGTCAACTGGTCGGTGAGCCCGTCGAGCATGGGGACGATTTCGAGCGCAGGCGTGTTTACGCCCGCGACGACCATAACGGGGACGGCCACGGCGACCATCACCGCGACATCCACCGAGGACACGGCTCAGTCCGGCAGCGCCACGGTGACGGTGACGGCGGCGGCGGTGCCACCCACGATCACGTCGGTTACGGTGACAGTGAGTCCGACGATTACCACGGCGCGGACCGCGCAGGCGACCGCGACGGTCCAGGGCACGGGAGCCTACAGCAGCGCGGTGACCTGGTCGGTAAGCCCGTCCACGATCGGGACAATATCGAGCATGGGGCTGTTCACACCGGCGACGACGGGGACGGCGACCATCACGGCAACCTCGGCAGAAGACGCGACGAAATATGGCAGCGCGCAGGTCACGGTCACGGCGGCACCGCCCACTATCACCGGCGTGACCGTAACGCCCTCGACGGCGACGATCGGGACGTTCCAGCTGTTCACGGCCACAGTGAACGGAACAGGATCGTACAACACCTCGGTAACGTGGTCGGTGACGGGGCCGGCGGGATGGACGGGCAGCATTGGATCCATCAGCAGCACGGGATTGTACGAGACGCCCTACCCTGCGCCGGCGACGGTGACGGTGAGGGCTACCTCGGTGGGCGACACCAGCATGAGCGGCAGCGCAACGGTGACGCTCCAGGCGCCCGCGACCGCCGCAGGGCCGGCGCTGACGGTCGACGCAACCGATCCCCTGCACGCCATCAACCCGCTGATCTACGGGATGAACGGCTACGCGATCACCAATACGGACATCACCCAGGGGAATATTCCGCTGGTGCGCTGGGGTGGCGACGACACCTCGCGCTACAACTACCAGACCAACGTCAGCAACTCCGCCAGCGACTGGTACTTTGAGAACGGTCAGGGCGCCGGCAGCATGCCGGGAGGCGGGGACTTCACGAACTTCGTGAGCACGGTACACAGCCTGGGCGCGGAACCGCTGGGCACGGTGCCGGTACTGGGCTGGGTGTCAAACAGCAGCACCTTGGCGTGCAGCTTTACCGAAGCCGCATTTCCAGGACAGCAGAGCTACTTGGGCGATTGCGGGAACGGGATCGATCCTGAGGGAGTGAATGGCTGCGCGACCTCCGGAGGGTGCGACCTGTACGGAAACAACACCATTGCAGCGATCACCAGCATTGCTGAGCCTCCCCCGGCGAATTCCTCAGCGACGTTACCCTCGCCGAGCGCCGTGGCCGAGGCCTGGGCGCAGGGAACGTGGACGGGCGGATGGGTGAATTCGCTGGTCACGAACGCGAGCTACGGCCCGGCCAGCGGCGGCACCGGCGTGAACATCTGGGATCTGGACAACGAGCCGGCATGGTGGGATGCGGTGCACCGCGATGTACATCCCAGCCCCTCGACATACGACGAAGTAACGTACGGCGGGATCAGCACCGCGCTGGCCATCAAGACCATCGACCCGAGCGCGCAGGTGAGCGGCCCAGTCATCGATTACTGGTGGAATTACTTCTACTCCAAACAGGACATCGAAAACGGCTGGAGCCATGGGCCGTGCTATCAGCCGTGGGACGATCCAACGGACCGCGAGGCACATGGCGGCGTGCCCATGATCGAGTACTATCTGCAGCAGTTTGCGGCGGCACAAACGACGTACGGGATTCGGCTGCTGGACTACGTGGACATTCACGGCTACGATGCGGCGACCTACAACGGGGTGTCCGTGGATTTTACGACTGCGGGCGATACCGGCGAGCAGGAAGCCCGCATCAACTCGACGCGTGTGCTGTGGGACCCGACCTATACCGATCCGAACGAGCCGCAGCCAAACTACATCACCGACATGAATTACACCACCAGTTGCGATGTGCCGCTGCAGGCCCCGGAACTGATTCCGATGCTGGAGAAGTGGGTAGCCAACGATTACCCGGGCACGAAGACGGCCATTGACGAATATAACTGGGGCGGGCTGGAGAGCATCAGCGGCGCGCTGACCCAGGCCGATGTGCTGGGCATCTTCGGGCAATACGGGCTGGACCTGGGCGCGCTGTGGGGTCCGCCCACCGCCTCGCAGGTTCCGGGGCTCATGGCCTTCGAGATTTACCGGAACTACGACGGGCACGATTCGACCTTCGGCGACACGGCCCTGGCGTCGTGCTCGGGAACGGTGGCCTCCGCCTGCGACACGACGGGGACGAACGCAACGGAGCAGAATCAGCTGGCCGTCTACGGCGCGCTGCGCTCCTCGGACAATGCGCTGACCGTGGTGGTGATCAACAAAACCTACGGCCCGCTGACCAGCACGCTTTCGCTGGAGGGCGTGACAGCAACCGGTCCAGCGGCTGTCTACCAGTACAGCAACGCCAACCTGAACGCCATTGCGGTGGAGCCGGCCCAGACTGTCGCGCCACCAGGCGGAGGCGGCACAACAGGCACCATCAGCTATACCTTCCCGGCGCAGTCGATCACGCTGTTCATCATCCCGCAGTAGGGTAGTGGTGCCGTTCGATTTCCACACATCGGAAAAGCGGCAATGAGCGTGCTACCAGCCGTTTGCGACGCTGTTTCTAGGAGCGTAGCATGTACTCGCTCCTAGAGAATTTCATTATGCCAGACGAAACTCCGAGTGGAGACAAGGCTGTTTACGTCTTCATCGAAATGATCGCTTTAGGCTTTGTCCTCTACGCGATTGAGGAGGCGTTCAAGGATCATCCTTCTTGGGTCAAAGTCCTGGTCGCTTTTGCGCTGGGCCTTGTCTTCTTTTTGCTCGGAGTCTATTGGACAAGGATAAAATCCACGCTCGGCGCACATCTGATTGCGCGACTGGATCGCATCACGAACGACTATCGTTATCGCTACGGGGCCGCCGTGCTGGTCATCGGAATCGCTGCCTTTTATGTTCTCGACTCACTGCATGGACTCCGACACGATTTAAATGCATATGCAATGCCGCGCGTCGTTTCCAGCGGGCAAGCTGAGAGTCTCGGCAGTTATCTATCCCACCACGAACCCTACTCCGTTACGGTGAAGGTTGATCCGTCAAACCAAGAGGCGACGGAATACGCAGCGGAGTTGCTGAATGCAGTGAAGGCTGGCGGATGGGACGTAACTTTTGACACATCCGCAGCCGATACTCCGCCAAATACGTTAAATCCAGGGCTTTGCATTGGAGTTGTCGGGCAAAATGCTGGACCTCCTGACCCTAAGCACGATCCAGCACAGTCACTTCAGGCCGCACTGCAATCGGCCCATATTCAGGTCAACTGTGGCAGTGGCATCGGAGCGGGACAATACCGCCTTTACCTGTTGGTTGGGCCGCGCCCGCGAGTGATCGGAGATCAGGAGCCGATATTGCGCAAATTCGGACGCTGGATTGAACACTTGTCAAATTAGCAGGCAAGACAGCCCATATAACAGCGAAATTGTGCTTGACAACTGTCTCTATACTGCTATTATAAAGTCAGCATAGAGGCAAACATGAACCGCTTGAGCACGGCAAAACGGGCACAGATCATCGGGGCGCTTGTGGAAGGAAACTCGATTAACTCGACGTGCCGGATGCTCGGAGTGGGCAAGCACACGGTTCTGCGCCTGCTCGAAGATGCTGGCGAGGTCTGCGCGGGCTTCCATGATCGTCATGTCCGCAATATCCGTGCGCGTCGGCTTCAGTGCGACGAAATCTGGTCGTTTGTGGGTGCGAAGCAGAAGAACGCAAGTTGGGAACAGCGGGAAATTGATGGATGGGGCGATGTATGGACGTGGACCGCGATTGATGCGGACACGAAGCTCTGTATTTCATGGCGAGTCGGCGGACGTGACGCTGGCTGGGCGCATGACTTCATGCAGGACGTAGCCAGGCGCATTCGAGGGCGCGTCCAACTTACAACTGATGGCCACAGAGCCTATCTTGATGCCGTGGAGGGCGCTTTTGGTGCGGATATAGACTTCGCCACTCTCACGAAGATTTACGGCGCTCCGACCGATGCCGAACAGCGCCGCTACTCCCCGGCGAAATGCATCGGGGCTGACATGAAAATGGTCATTGGCGATCCCGACCCAAAACATGTCAGCACGTCCTACGTGGAGCGGCAGAATCTCTCCATGCGGATGGGGATGCGCCGGTTTACCAGGCTGACCAATGGTTTCAGCAAGAAGCTGGAAAATCACGCGCATCAGATTGCCGTCTACTTCTTTCACTACAATTTCTGCCGCGTTCATAAAACGCTGCGCGTGACACCAGCGATGGAGGCGGGATTGACGGATCATGTCTGGACGCTCGAAGAATTATGCGGCCTGATTCCCGAAGAGAATCCGATTCAGCGGATTGATCAGGCGCTGTTCCGCAAAGCTCTCGGGGAAACTGCATAGGAGGCTTATGGCAAAGGTGAATCAGGTTTCGATTCCATATCTCGACCCGAGTGTGCAGCACGTTGGCGTGACCAAACTGCGCTCCATGAATATCGAACAGTTGCGCGACCTCGACAAAACGCTGGTGATTCAGGACAACGACAAGCCGCTGGCCGTCCTGCTCCGCTACGAGCAGTTCATGGCGATACAGGAGCGCCTGAGTGAGGAAGAATAGCCAATTGTGCGGCTGCTCGCCTTCACGGGTTCTGCGATTTTGCGCTCTTCTGCTGTAGTTTGAGCAGCTTAATCTCCTGCCGCAATTGTGCTATTGAGCGCGGTTCGGGGACAGCGAAAAACTGGATGGTGAAGCCAAGAAGGATCAGAAGGAATCCCAAGGTAACGAAGAACGGATGTTCTGTGTTGACAACGGCTGCTGGCCTATCGTCTGGTGTAGTGGGACAGCCTCTGTGGCCCAAGCCGACACCGCCGATAGCGGGATCAGCCAGTATGAGCGTATAGTCTTCTACGCAGATGTCGTATTCGTACTCTTGGCGGAATATCCCGCTTCCAACTGGGCGTCGAATCAACCGGAAAGAAGAGGAGGTGGCCTGAAATGAATAAAATAACATCAGTCCACCAGCCAAATTCACTGCGAGAGCAATTCTTGTCCACCTCCGGCTTGAGAACACGGCTCAGGCACCTCGGCTTCCTCGACTGGTTAGTGATTGCAATGGGAATTATAGGCGCGGCAATGGCGATTTACCTGCAAACTTTACGCCATCCCTAGTCGAACGCCCCGCTATGACGCCGATATGGGCAGCCTCCAGTGTTTGCTGGGCTACTTGTCCTCAGTCGCCTCACGAACGACACGCAGGGCATTCTGGCTGACATCCAGGGGCGCACATTTGTGCCGCTCGAACGCGGCCCGAATCTCGCCTTCGGAACCAGTGAACTCATTGGAGCACCGCTCGCATACCCCCATTGTGGAGGGGGTTCGCTTTACGATGCGGAGTTTGCGGGTTGCCATGCCCCAAGTCTACCGCTACGGATCAGGCGGGGCGCAGCCTGTGAATTTCAAACGGCACCACTACCCGCAGTAGTCGAGGATTGACGACCGCGCTGATTCCTGCTTTGCTGGCTCAGATGCACTCTCTGCGGCTCATTGCCGGGATTGCGTGCCTGGTCTCCGTCCTGCTCGACGCCTTCGAGACGGTGATCCTGCCGCGCCGCGCCACCGGGCATTTCCGGCTGACACGGCTCTTCTACTGGCTCACGTGGCGGCCGTGGCGGTGGGCTTCGAAGCGCGTACGGCACGCACGCAAACGCGAGACTATGCTCAGCTTCTATGGGCCTCTGTCGCTGGTGTTCCTGATCGCGACGTGGGCTGCTGGACTTGTTTTCGGCTTTGGGCTCGTCTACTTTGCGTTTCCCGCAGCCTTCATCGATCCGCGCGGGCTGGTGCATCCACTTCTGAGTGATCTCTACGCCAGCGGCACGACCCTCTTCACGCTGGGCCTGGGCGACGTCATTCCGCGGGAGCTGCCGATCCGCGGCCTGATGGTGCTGGAATCGGGAGTCGGTCTGGGGTTTGTCGCTCTGGTGATCGGGTATTTCCCGGTGCTCTACGGTGCGTTTTCCCGGCGTGAGGTGAGCATCGCCCTGCTGGACGCGCGCGCCGGCTCGCCGCCCACGGCCTTCGAGCTGATCAAGCGGCATTCGTTTGAGGGCGGCGGGGCGGCGCTGTCGACCCTGCTGGTGGAGTGGGAGCGCTGGTCGGCCGAATTGCTGGAGAGCCACCTTTCCTACCCGCTGCTGTGCCTGTTCCGTTCGCAGCACACCAACCAGAGCTGGCTGAGCGCGCTGACCGCTATGCTGGACACCTGCGCGTTGCTCATCGCGAGCGTGCAGGAGCAAAGCGCGCGCCAGGCGCAGCTCACCTTCGCCATGGCGCGTCACGCCCTGGTGGATATCGCGCAGATTCTGTCGGCGAAGCCGGCCAGTAACCTGCCCGACCGGCTGCCGCCGGAGCGCTTTCGCATGATCTACGACGAGCTTTGCCGGATGGGTGTGCCCGTGTGCCGGGACGAGCACTCGATGGAGCGCCTGAAGGAGCTGCGCGGGCTGTACGAAGGCTATGCGCAGACGCTGAGCCGCTACATAGCCATGCCGCTGCCGCCGTTTTTCCTGGAGCATCCGAAGAAGGACAACTGGCTGGCCGTCGCAAAAGTGCGCGCCGATGCGGAAGCCAGCGCGCGCGCGGCGCAGGATTACGACGAGCACATTTTCTAGGCGGGGCCGGGGCGGTCCTCAGGATGCTTGCGTAGTCTGCGGCTCATGCTCGTGCGCGAGGAGCCCCAGCTCGTCGGCCAGACGCTCCAGATACGCGCGGGTGGCGGGCTGCACCGGGACCATGGGCAGCCGGTAATGCTCGTCGATACGGCTCATCAGGGCCAGAACGGCTTTTACCGGGCCGGGGCTGCTCTCGCTGAAGAGACCCTGCATCAGGCGGAAGTATCTCCGCTGAATCCTCTGCGCTGTGGTCCAGTCGCCACACAGGGCCGCGCGCACCATCTGCGATGTCTCGGCTGGGATGAGATTCGAGACGACCGACACCAGGCCCGCGCCGCCCACCCCCAGCGTAGCCAGGGCGAGCAAATCGTCGCCGGAATAGACGCGGAAGCTCGGCGGAGCCTGAGTGATGAGGTCCGCAATCTGAACGATGTTGCCGCTGGATTCCTTAACCGCCTCGATGTTCGGCGCGGCCTCGATGAGGCGCAGAACCGTCGCGGGCTCCAGATTCACTCCTGAGCGCGAAGGAATATTGTAGAGCACCACGGGCAGCGGAACTTCCTGGGCGATGGCGCGGAAGTGCTGAAACTGGCCTTCCTGCGTGGGCTTGTTGTACCAGGGATTGGCGGTAAGGATAGCGGTGACGCCGGGCACCTGCGCAGCGGCCTGGGCTTTGGCGACGGCGCAGCGCGTGGAGTTATGGGAACATCCGGCCCAAACCGGTGCGCGTCCGGCAGCGGCTTCGGCCACGATGCGTACGACCTGCTGCCACTCCTCTTCTTCCAGCGTCGGCGTTTCGCCGGTAGTCCCGCAGGCGACCAGCCAGTCGATGCCGCTCTCCACCTGCCAGCGGGCCAGGCTGACGAGGGCCCGTTCGTCGATGCTTCCGTCCGCGCGAAACGGCGTAACCAGCGCGGTTCCGCAGCCCTGGAGTTCCATAACAAGCTGAGTCTACACCCGAGCGCGGATGAGGCCGGAAGCGGGCGGGCGACTTCGTGCTGGACCGCCTTTCGGCTGGAAGACGGGTGCTCTGCACTGGCCGAACGTGAGCGCTATTTGAACCGCATCATGTTTCGCGCAGAAAGGTGCCGGACTCTCGAAGCAAGAAACAACCCAAGACGGCGAGATGGGAGAGGTGGCGTGGGTTGGTTGTGGAGCGCGCGCAACGTCACCTGGGATCCAACCCGTCAGCAGTGGTCCGGTCCAAATCGCGCAAAATGGCTATTGCCCGCCGCACCGCGCCGCAGGAAAATGAAATCCCCGGCACTCGATGGCGAAAAGGCGGAGCATCCCATCCAATCTCGGGCTTTACGTCTACGGCGCAGCTGCCATCTTTCTCGGCCTCGTGGGCCTGGTTTCCGGCGACTTCGCTGCCACATGGCAAAATGTCGGCCCCCACACTCCTTTCCGTGAGCCGCTCGCGTATCTCACCGCAGTCCTCGAGCTCACGGCGGGGATCGCGGTGCTGTGGCGACGCTTTGCTCGCGCGGGAGCCTTGACGCTGACCATCCTCTACTCCCTTTTCACGTTGATCTGGGTGACCAGGTCCTTTGTGAATCTGGGCAATTACGACCCCATCGGCAATGCATTTGAGGAGTTCTCCCTGGTCGCCGCTGGTCTGGTCCTCTGGACGACCTTCTCGCCTGCCGGTTCATCCATTGCGCGCCGCCGGTCCTTCTTCGTGCTCCTCTTCGGCCTGTGCCCCATTTCCTTCGGCATCGTCCACATCATTGACATGCCCGGCCTGTTGAGCTGGATCCCGGGTTGGCTGCCGCCGACCAGGATGTTCTGGGCCTATGTCACCACCATGGGCTTTTTCGGGGCCGCCGTTGCCATCCTCACCGGCATTATGGCGCCCCTTGCCGCACGCCTTCTCACCGCGGAGATCGTAATCTTCGAGTTGCTGG
>Ga0335075_10000299_pt1 | contig 90045 bp, 90 predicted proteins | sample Lox_Sample_24_FD_206723 | JGI IMG/M metagenome (GOLD analysis project Ga0335075, IMG submission 206723) | Soil microbial communities from Loxahatchee National Wildlife Refuge, Florida, United States - Lox_Sample_2.4 | ecosystem: Environmental > Terrestrial > Soil > Wetlands | place: USA... | reverse complement strand
ACCCCCCCCCCCCCCCCCCCCCCCCCCCCCCCCCCCCCCCCGCCCCCCCCCCCCCCCCCCCGCCCCCCCCGGCCGGCGCCTAAGCTGCCGATGGTACTTGCTCGCGCGCAGGAACGCTACGGGCCGCGAAGGCCCGTCCCCACGCTGCTTCGCAGCATTCCCTGATTGCGCCCGGAGGGGCTTGTCTGGCTAGACGATGCCCAATTCCAGCGCTTTGAGAACGGCGCGGGTGCGGTCGCGCACGCCCAGCTTGGACAGAATGTTGGAAACGTGGTTTTTCACGGTCCCTTCGGCCACTTTCAGCGAATTGGCAATTTCCTTATTGCTATAGCCGCCCGATAGCAGGCGCAGGATCTCGGTTTCGCGCTCGGTGAGTGGATCGGGCTGTTCCAGGCTGGTGAACTGGTTATGGATGCGGCCCACGCCCGCCAGCAGCCGCTGGGTCACCATCGGCGCCACCAGCGAACCGCCGCTGGCCACGGTGCGCACGGCTTCGACGAGCTGTTCCAGCGAGACATCCTTCAGCAGGTACCCGCGGGCGCCCGCCTTCAGACCCTGCAGCACCAGCTGGTCGTCGTCGAAGGTGGTGAGGATGATGGTCGGCGGCAGCTCGTTTCGCGCGGACAACGCCTGCAACACCTCCAGGCCGCTCATGTTCGGCATGCGCAAGTCCAGCAGCACCACGTCCGGCTTGATCCGGGGAATGTCCTGCACGGCCTGCACGCCGTCGGCGCATTCGGCCACCACGCGGATGTCCTGGGCCAGATCGAGCAGGGAACGCACTCCCTGCCGGACCAGGTTCTGGTCGTCGACGAGACAAACGGAAATCATCGTGGATCCTCGCAACGTGGGTGGTCCATCACTGAACGCATTGATACAACGAACACGGACGACAGGTCATTCTTACAGGGCATCATGTCAGGCTCAACGCCGGGGGCTCGAAACGCGAGGGGGTGTGCGCCAGCACCGACGCCTCACCCAGGGGTAGACGCACGTGGAGGGCAAAACCCTGCCCCGCCCCGCTCTCGACCGTCACATCGCCGCCGAACTCGGCCAGCCGCTCGCGCATGCCCGACAGCCCGTTGCCGGGCAGGATCGCCGCGGTGCCGCGCCCGTCGTCCCGCGCGTGCAGGTTCAGCCGGTTTTCGTCATCGTAAGTGAAGGCCAGCCAAAGGTTGCGCGCGCTGGCGTGCTTGGCGGTGTTGGTAATGATCTCCTGTACGCAGCGCAGCAACATCTGCGCCCGGCGGGGATCCTCGACGCTGAAACGCGGCGGGGTGTTCAAATGAACGCTCATGCTGGGCACGCCATCGATCAGGCTTTGCAAGGCCTGGGTCAGGTCGATGGCATCGTCCTGGCGCAGCTCGCTGACCGCTTCGCGCACGTCCGCCAGCAGCAGGCGCGCGGTGCTTTGCGCCTTGCGCACGTGCTCGGCCGCCGATTCGTTGCTGAGATGGCTGGCCACTTCCAGGTTGAGGCTGAGGGCGGTCAGGTGATGGCCGACCAGGTCGTGCAGTTCGCGCGCGATGCGCATGCGCTCGGCGATGCGCGTGGATTCGGCCAGCAAAGCACGGGTGGCGCGCAGCTCGGAGTTGAGCCGCCGCTGGGCCTCGCGCTCGTCGGCCTGCTGGCTGGCCACCATCGAGGCCACGAAGCCCGGCATGGCCAGTGCCGTATACAAGCATGCCTGCAGCAGGCTAAACAAAATGTTGGCCTTGAACTCGGCGAAGGTCGAAAACAGGGCGGTCAGGCAAATCGTCTGCAGCACGATCCACGCCACGCCGACCCGGGACGGCACCAGCCAGGGCAACACCACCGCCACCACCACCAGCATCGTGGCGGACAGGCCGCTGTGGCTATACCAGCCTGTCATCAGCGCGGCCGCCGTCATCAGCAGCAGGCCGAACAGGCGCACCCCCACATGACTGCGCGAACCAAGGTTCTCGGTGATCAGCAAATACAGAATGCCAAAGACCAGGTAGGACAGCGTCCAAAGCAGCAACGCGAAGCTGGGGCTATGCAGCAGATCCAGGCGGTGGGTCGCCCAGCTGGTGAGCAGCGGAGTCCCGGTGCACAGGTAAACGATCAGCCCCGTAAGGCGCAGTACCCGGATGTGGTTGAAATTGGTCATTCCCATGGCCTGCATGATAGGCCCGCGGCAAGGGCGTGGTATGCGCGGGAAGTCACCCTCTTCAGCCGGCGCGGGGCGCCCAAAAGCCGGCCCGCGGCCACGTGCGCGCGCCGGGCGGCTCGCTTCAAGCACCGGCTTTACAAAGGTTTTACATGCGGCAGTACGGGATGTGCCGCCTGATGCCGCATGCCATAATGCGCTACGAGCTGGGCCGTCAGTCGGTCTTAACTAGCAACCCATCACTGCGGAGCAACGAATGGCCCTTGCCATCCGCGACGTGCGCGAGCACGACTTGGATGCCGTACTGGCGCTCAACAACACCGCCGGTCGCTCCATTCTGGTCCTGGACGCCGCGCAGTTGCGCTACTTCTACGAGCAAGCCGACTACTTCCGCGTCGCGGAGATCGACGGCGAACTGGCCGGATTCCTGATCGCCCTGCGCGACAGCCGCGATTACGGCAGCCCGAACTATCGCTGGTTCGGCGAACACTACCCGTCCTTCGTCTACATCGACCGCATCGTCATCGCCAACGCCTACCGCCGGCACGGCCTGGGCCGCATCTTTTATTGCGACGTGAACAGCTTCGCCGAGGTGCGCGTACCCCTGCTCACCTGCGAGGTGTTCCTGGAGCCGATCGACGACGTGGTGGTGCTGTTCCACGGCACCTATGGCTTCCAGGAAGTGGGCCAGCAGCGCATGGGCGAGCACGGTCCGCAGGTCAGCCTGCTGGCCAAGGACCTGCCCAGCTTCGCGTACGTGCGCGACACCTACCTGGAACACGACGGCCTGCCCGACCTGCCCTGGCTGGCCAGCCGCGTGCCCTACTTCACCCACAACGATTCCCACCCGCGCCGCCTCGCCGGAGAGCGGGGCTCATGACGGTAAAAATGGATACAACAGAAGCCTGTGACCTGCGTTTCGGCCAGGTCGGCATTGCCTGCGTACGCGTGAAACGGCCGGATGCCGCCGCCCTCTGCGAAGAACTCGAACGCCGCGTGCGCGCCGCGCCGCAGTTGTTCAGCCGCGCCGCCGTGGTGCTGGACCTCAGCCACCTGCTGAACCTGCCCGATGACGGCACCGTCGACGCCCTGCTGGAAGCCGTGCGCAGCGCAGGCATGCTGCCGGTGGGCCTCGCTTACGGCACCAGCGCCACCGAAGCGCTCGCCCAGCGCATGGGCCTGCCGCTGATCGCCAAGTTCCGCGCCGCCTACGAACCCGCCGACGGCGGCAGTATCGCGCCGCCCGCGCCGAGCGCCACGCCGGCACCGGCACCGGCACCGGTGCGCGAGCCCGTACTTTCCGCCCCCGCACCCGGCAGCACGCTGGGCGCACAGCATCACGAGGGCGCGGTGCGTTCCGGGCAGCAGGTCTATGCGCGCGATCGCGACCTCGTCGTCACCGCCGCCATCGCCAACGGCGCAGAAGTGATCGCCGACGGCAGCATCCACATCTACGGCAGCCTCAAGGGGCGCGCCATGGCCGGGGCGCAGGGCGATGCGAAAGCGCGCATCTACGTTTCGGATTTCCGCGCCGAGCTGGTGGCCATCGCCGGCCACTACCGCGTGTTTGAACAAATACCCAAAGACCTGGAGGGCCAGTCTGTGCAATGCTGGCTCGATGGGGAAAAATTGCTGATCGCGCGCCTTTGAGCAAGGCCGCGCCGCGGCCGCCACTTATTAACCACTACCTATTACAAGAACACCAGCGGAGATGAGCCTTGAGTGCTGAGATTATCGTAGTGACGTCCGGCAAGGGTGGCGTCGGCAAGACCACCACCAGCGCATCGCTTGCCACCGGCCTGGCCATGCAGGGCAAGAAGGTGGCGGTGATCGACTTCGACGTCGGCCTGCGTAATCTCGACCTGATCATGGGCTGCGAACGCCGCGTGGTGTATGACTTCGTCAACGTCATTCACGGCGAGGCGACGATCAAGCAGTCGCTGATCAAGGACAAGCGCTACGAAAACCTCTACGTGCTCGCCGCCAGCCAGACGCGCGACAAAGACGCGCTGACCCAGGAAGGCGTGGAGAAAGTGCTGGACGATCTGGCCAAGGACGATTTCGACTACATCGTCTGCGATTCGCCCGCCGGCATCGAAAAAGGCGCGCACCTGGCGATGTACTTCGCCGACCACGCGGTGGTGGTGGTCAATCCGGAAGTGTCCTCCGTACGCGACTCGGACCGCATCCTGGGCCTTCTGGCCAGCAAGACGCGCCGCGCCGAACGCGGCGAAGGCGCCGTGTCCCAGCACCTGCTGCTTACCCGCTACAACCCCGCGCGCGTGGAACAGGGCGAAATGCTCAGTGTGAAGGACGTGGAAGACATCCTGGGCATCAGCGTGGTCGGCGTGATTCCGGAATCGGAAAACGTGCTCGCCGCATCCAACTCCGGCGTACCGGTGATCCTGGACGAAAATTCGAACGCCGGGCAGGCCTATCGCGACACCGTGGCCCGCATCCTCGGCGAAACACGCCCGATGCGCTTCCTTGACGCACCGAAGAAGGGCTTCTTCCAGCGCGTATTCGGAGGTTGACCGCGATGGGTATCCTGGATTTTCTCAAGCGCAAGCCCGAGCCCACGGCGGTCGTCGCCAAGGAACGCCTGCGCATCATCGTCGCGCAGGAACGTTCCAATCGTGGCGCGCCCGACTACCTGCCGTTGTTGCGCAACGAATTGCTCGAAGTCATCAAGAAGTACGTGAACGTCGATCTGGAAGCCATCAGCATCAACGTCGAGCGCGATAGCGGGCACGAAGTGCTGGAGCTGTCCGTCGCCCTGCCCGACGGCAAGCCCGCCGGCAACGCCGCTACCTGACCTTCCCCTCTCCCCGGCGGGGAGAGGGAGTCCCATGCACACCGCTGTATTACGCCTTGCCGACGTCGATGGAAGCGCGATCCAATCGCTGCTCGCGCGTTACGGCCTCAGGCTGATCAAGGTCGATGACGGCACGGCCATCCCCGGCAGCTTCTGGGGCGACGAGGAGGCCGGCATCATCGGCCACACCGTTTACGCGCGCGGCGACACGCCCGTGCATTCGGTGCTGCACGAAGCCGGCCATCTGATCGTACTGCCGCCCGAGCGCCGCGCCGAGGTCCATACCGACGCCACCGACTCGATCGAGGAAGAAGACGCCGTCTGCTACCTGCAGATCGTGCTGGGCGGCACGCTGCCCGGGGTCGGCCGCGCGCAGCTGATGGCGGACATGGATGCATGGGGCTATTCCTTCCGGCTCGGTTCGGCGCAGGCGTGGTTCGAGCACGACGCGGAAAACGCCCGCGCATGGCTGGTGGCCCACGGACTGCTTACCCAAGCCGGGGACCCGGTATAGTCGCCCTCGCCCTATTCCGAGCAAGCCCCATCGTGCTGAAGAACACGCGCTACTACGACCCCATCAACGACTTCCGCCGCCGCGTGGCACGCCGGCTCATGCGCCTGGTGTTCGGCAATCATGGCCAGCCCACCTCCGCGCCGCTGCCGGCCAAGGGCATCTATCGCATCCTGGTCTGCCATGTCAGCCACAGCCTGGGCAATACGCTACTGCTGACGCCGCTGTTGTCGGAGCTGGAAAAGGTCTACCCCGCGGCGGAAATCGACATTCTTACGCGCAGCCCGATCGCATCGGAAGTCTACGGCCACTTCTTCAATGTGCAGCGCATCTTCCGTCTTCCCGCACACGGGGTGGGACATCCGTTCCAGTTCTGGGGCACGATGCGCCGCATGCGCAGGATCCGCTACGACCTGGCGATCGATGCCGACCCCTTGTCGCAGACCGGCCGCCTGCTGATGCTGTTGTCCCATTCGACCTGCACGCTCGGCTTCAGCAGCCCGAAGAAACACGGCGAAATCACCCACGCCGTGCCCTTGCCGCCGAATGTGCAAAGCAAGGGCCGCCGGCCGGTGTACCTGCTGCGCAGTGCGATGGGAGGCCATGTCGCGGACGACTATCCGGTGCCCGATATCCGCCTGGGCGCCGGCGAGCGCGAGCAAGGTCGCGCGGCGCTGAGCCGCTCCCTGGCGGCGGCCGGCATCGCCACGCCGGGCCGCGGCATCATCGGCATTTTCGCCAACGCCACCGGACCCAAGCTGCTGGGCGAAGCGTGGTGGACGCGTTTTATTCAGGTGCTTGAGGCGCAGCACCCGGAGCACCGCATCGTGGAGATCCTGCCTGCCTCGGGCCAGTCGATGCTCAGCTCGAAATATCCGGCCTACTACTCCAGCGACCTGCGCAAGCTCGCCAGCGTGCTTTCCGGTTTGGCCGTCTATATCAGCGCCGACTGCGGAATCATGCACCTGGCCTGCGCCTCGGACGTGCCGACGATGGGCATCTTCACCACCACCAGCGCGTCCGAATGGGGCCCTTACGGCCCGGGCAGACACGTCATCGCCGGTTACGAGAAGTCGCCCGAAGATATCGCGCGGATGATCGCCGCCATGCCCGAGCTGACCTCCGGCACCCGCATGTGACGCAAGGATGCCCCCAAACCCTGCGGCATGGGCTAGCATGATGGTCCATGAGGGAGATGGCATGCCTCCCGCTCCAGCCCGGAGCGAACCACCGAAAGGTTGATGATGCCTGCACCACCGGTTTCCGGCGGCGCGGGCATGCCTGTTGCCGTGGAATGGATCCATCGCAAGCAGGAGACGACACAACGTGAGCATCGCTGGATTTCTGGCCGTCGGCATCGGCGGCATGCTGGGCTGCTGGCTGCGCTGGATGCTGGGCATGCTGCTCAATCCGATCTTTCCCACCATCCCCCTGGGCACGCTGGCGGCAAACCTCGGCGGCGGCCTGCTGATGGGCTGCATGATGGGTATCTTCGAACACTTCCAGACCCTTCCGCCGGAGCTGCGGCTGCTGATCATGACCGGCTTCCTCGGCGGCCTGACCACCTTCTCGACCTTCTCCGCCGAAGCCGATACCTTGCTGTTGCGCGGACAATACCTGTGGTTCGCAACGCACGTGGTCGTGCACTTGCTCGGCAGCCTCGGCATGACGATCCTGGGCATCTTCCTGACGCGCGGCCTGTTGCGTCATTGATTGATATGGAGTGGGCAACGTCATGAGCCAAGAAACTTCGTTCGGCGCATATCCAGCCAATGGCGTGTTCCTGCGTTTTTACACGCATGTGCACGCCAAGCACGACGGCTTGCTGATTTCCGAATGGCTGCTGGGACTGGCCAGGCGCCACAAGCTGGGCGGCGGCTCGGTGTTCCGCGCCACGGCAGGATTCGGGCGGCACGGCATCGTGCACCATGAGGCTTTTTTCGAACTCGCCGACGACCTTCCGCAGAAAATCGAATTCCTGCTCAGCGAGCAGCATGCGCAAACCCTGCTGCAACTGGTGCGCGAGGCGGGCGTTAACCTTGTTTATGCATGGTCGCCGGTAAACTTCGGCTTATTGGGCAAGGATCGAGATGCATGAGCCAGGAATCCCTGCGTCAACGCGCAGCCGAACTGCTTGAGCTGGCCGGTGTGCACATCGACGGACGCGCGGCCACCGACATCCGCGTCCACGACGAGCAGTTGTATGCCCGCGTGTTCGCGCACGGATCGCTGGGCCTGGGCGAAGCTTACATGGACGGCTGGTGGGACGCCGAAGACCTGCCCGGCTTTTTCACCCGGATCCTGACCACGCATCTGGACGAGCACCTGAAAACGCTCGACACCCTGATCGCACACCTGAAAGCGCGCTTCATCAACATGCAGCGCGGCCAGCATGCGTTCGAGATCGGCAAGGTGCACTACGACCTGGGCAACGATCTGTTCAAGGCCATGCTCGGCAAACGCATGATGTATTCCTGCGGCTACTGGGCCGAGGCGAACGATCTGGACCAGGCGCAGGAGGCCAAGCTCGACCTGATCTGCCGCAAGCTGAAGCTGAAACCGGGCATGAAGGTGCTGGACATCGGCTGCGGCTGGGGCGAGGCGCTGAAGTTCGGCGCCGAGCGCTACGGCATCAGCGGCGTTGGCATCACCGTGTCGCACGAGCAGGCGGAGCTGGCGCGCGACCTGTGCCGCGGCCTGCCCGTCGAGATCCGCCTGCAGGACTATCGCGAGCTCAACGAGCCGTTCGACGCGATCATGTCGATCGGCATGTTCGAGCACGTGGGCGGAAAGAATTACCGCGAATACTTTGAAGTCGCGCGCCGCTGCCTGAAGGACGACGGCCTGTTCCTGCTCCACAGCATCGGCACCAACCAGGCGCCGGGACGGCCCGATCCGTGGATCGAAAAATACATCTTCCCCAACTCGATGATTCCGGCCGGCAGCCAGGTCGCTGCCGCCCTGGAAGGGTTGTTCGTGGTCGAAGACTGGCATAATTTCGGCGCCGACTACGATCGTACGCTGATGGCCTGGCGCGCCAACGTCGATACGGCGTGGCCCGAGCTTTCGGCGCGCTACGATGAACGCTTCCGTCGCATGTGGTGTTTTTACCTGGCGGTTTCCGCCGCCGTTTTCCGCAGCCGGCGCGATCAGCTCTGGCAACTTACCCTGAGCCCGCACGGCGTACCCGGCGGCTACCGCGTTCCCCGCTGAGGCGCCATGCACATCCCCCGTCGTTTTTTGACCGTGCTGCTACCGCTGCTGTTCTTGCTGTGCGGCAACGCACTGGCGCATCCGGCGCTGTGGCAGGTGAAGAGCGGCAACAGCACCATTTATCTGTTCGGCACCGTGCACGTGCTGCCCAACGATACCGACTGGCATTTCCAGGCGCTCAACCAGGCGCTCGTCCAAAGCCACGCGCTGTACCTGGAGCTGACCGACGATGACCAGGCGAACATGGCGGCATTGGTGATGCGCTACGGCCTGGACACCGCGCACCCGCTGTCCACGCAACTGAGTGAAAGCGACAATGCCGCGCTGGCCCGCGCCGCCCAGGTAGCCGGCCTGCCCGGCGGCACCGCCACCCTGCAGCCCATGAAACCGTGGCTGGCGGCACTGACCCTGACGGTGGCGCCGCTCATGAAAGCAGGCATCGATCCGGCCCAAGGCGTGGACAGGCAACTGAAGCTGCAGATGACCGCCGCGGGCAAGCCCGTGCGCGGCCTTGAAACCGCCGAACAGCAGATCCAGTTTCTCGCCGACATGCCACAAGCGCTGCAGCTTGCCTTTCTGCGCGACACCTTGCGCGATACCGACAAGGACGTCGCCGAACTGCGCTCGCTGATCGATGCCTGGAAACGCGGCGACGTTGGCGCCATCGCCAAACTGGAAAACGATGAGCTGAAAACCCAGGAGCCCGCGCTCTATCAGTCCCTGCTGGTGCAGCGAAACACCGCCTGGGCGGCGAAGATCAAGGACATGCTCAAGCAGCCCGGCACCGTGTTCGTGGCGGTCGGCGCCGCGCATCTGGCCGGCCCCGACAGCGTGCAGGCCCAGCTGGCAAAACTGGGCATTACCACCCAGCAGGAATGAACCGCCGCCTTGACCGCGCGATCAGAAATGCGCCGTGACCGGCTTGGGCTTCAACGGCAGGCGGGGGATATGGATGGTATAGGCATCCATTTTGCCCAGATCCACGTATGAAGCGGTCAACGCCTTGCCATCGAACGCGACGTCCACACGATAAACATGCCCTGCCTGGGCGTTGTCGAGCTTGAACCAGGGGCGGTTGACCAGATGCCCGTTGGAGAGCGTGAGCCTGATCACCCGGGTACCCGGCAACACGCGTACCCAAGGCGTCTTGCCGCCATCCCAGCGGGTCCAGGTGCTCGTCTGGTCCACGCCGGTGATGCCGCAGATGTATTGCGGCTGCTCGGCACAAACCACGATCGCGGTATCGGACTGCGGATGATCCTTGTCCTTGTAGCCCTTGATGGGGTGCCTGCCGCCTATCAGCGCGCATCCGGCAAGCAGGACGCAAGCCGTCGCAACGGCAACCGAGCGTTGAAATGGCATGGTTGGAAGCTACCCCGCGATACGTGCACTGCCGGCATTCTAGCCGAACGCGCCCGCCATCTGGCACCATCCTCCGCGCCCAAGGTGTCTAGGGATGCTCTGATTAATGCTTCGCAGGTGGCATGATGTCCAGAAGGCCCGTGGGCCTTCTGGACATCACCCCATCAAGTAAAATTCAGAGTGCGGGGGCCAGCGCGGCCTGCGGACAGACAGCGCTGGTGACACCTACGAAGCATTAACCGAAGCATCCCTAGACGAATACCCCGATGAACCTGCAAGCCAATTACGAACAGATCCCGCTCAAGGAATACGCCGAGCGGGCCTATCTCGATTATTCGATGTACGTGGTGCTGGACCGCGCCCTGCCCTTCGTCGGCGACGGGCTCAAGCCCGTGCAGCGCCGCATCGTGTATGCGATGAGCGAGCTGGGCCTGGCCGCCAGCGCCAAGCCGAAAAAATCCGCGCGCACGGTGGGCGATGTGATCGGCAAGTTCCATCCGCACGGCGACAGCGCCTGCTACGAGGCCATGGTGCTGATGGCGCAGCCGTTCTCGTACCGCTATCCGCTGATCGACGGCCAGGGCAACTTCGGCTCGCCCGACGATCCGAAAAGCTTCGCGGCGATGCGCTACACCGAGTCCAAGCTCAATCCCATCGCCGACGTGCTGCTGGGCGAGCTGGGCCAGGGTACGGTGGATTTCGTGGCCAACTTCGATGGCACCCTGGAAGAACCCAGCTGGCTGCCGGCGCGCCTGCCGCACGTGTTGCTCAACGGCTCGATGGGCATCGCCGTGGGCATGGCCACCGACATCCCGCCGCACAACCTGCGCGAAATCGCCAGCGCCTGCATCCGCCTGCTGGACGATCCGGACGCGACCGTGGCGGACCTGTGCGAGCACGTGCGCGGCCCGGATTATCCGACCCCGGCGGAAATCATCACCCCGCGCAACGAACTGATCGGGATGTACCAGAGCGGCAACGGCTCGGTGCGCGCACGCGCGGTGTATGCGCACGAAGACGGCAACATCGTCATCACCGCGCTGCCGCACCAGGTCAGCCCGTCCAAGATCCTCGAGCAGATCGCCGCGCAGATGCGTGCGAAGAAACTGCCGATGCTGGAAGACCTGCGCGACGAATCCGATCACGAAAACCCGATCCGCCTGGTGCTGGTGCCGCGCTCGAACCGTGTCGACGTGGACGAAATGATGCAGCACCTGTTCGCCACCACGGACCTGGAAAAGAGCTTCCGCGTCAATCTCAACATGATCGGGCTGGACGGCCGCCCGCAGGTGAAGGATCTCAAGCGCATCCTCACCGAATGGCTGAGCTTTCGCATCGAAACGGTTACGCGGCGCCTCAGCCATCGCCTGGCCAAGGTCGAACGCCGGCTGCACCTGTTGGAAGGTCTGCGCATCGCCTACCTCAATCTGGACGAAGTGATCCGCATCGTCCGCACCGAGGACGAACCCAAGCCGGTGCTGATGGCGCGCTTTAAGCTCAGCGAGGAACAGACCGACTACATCCTCGAAACCAAGCTGCGCCAGCTGGCCCGCCTGGAAGAGATGAAGATCAACGCCGAGCGCGACCAGCTCGAAGAAGAACGCGCCAAGATCAACGTGCTGCTGAAATCGCCGGCCAAGCTCAAGGGCCTGATCAAGGAGGAACTGCGCGCCGACGCCGCCAAGTACGGCGACGAGCGCCGTTCGCCGCTGGTGCAGCGCGACGCCGCGCAGGCGCTGGACGAAAGCGCGCTGGTCGCCAGCGAACCGGTCACGGTGGTACTGAGCCAGAAAGGCTGGATCCGCGCGGCCAAGGGCCACGACGTGGACGCCGAAGGCCTGTCCTACCGCGAAGGCGACAGCCTGCTCGCCACCGTGAAGACGCGCACCACGCAGCACGTGGCGGTGATCGACTCCACCGGCCGCAGCTATTCCACGCCCGCGCACACCCTGCCTTCCGCGCGCGGCAACGGCGAGCCGCTGACCGGCCGCTTCACCCCGCCCGCCGGCGCCCGCTTCGATGCCATCGCCGCCGGCGACAACGACACCCGCCTGGTGCTCGCCACTGACTTTGGCTACGGCTTCGTCACGCGCTTCGAAGCACTCACCGGCCGCAACAAGGCCGGCAAGCAGATCATCACGCTCGGCGACGGTGCGCGCGTGCTGGCGCCGCAGGTCAGCGCCGATCCGGCGCGCGACCGCATCGTGGTCGTCACCACCGAGGGCCATCTGCTGATGTTCTCGGTCGCCGAGCTGCCCGAGCTGGACAAGGGCAAGGGCAACAAGCTGATCGAGATTCCAAAGGCGAAGCTGGGCAGCGGCGAAGAACGCGTGGCCGGCGTGGCCGTGGTCACCGAGGGCAAGGGCGAAGTCACCCTGTTCGCCGGCGCGCGCAAGTTGACGTTGAAGTGGTCGGACCTGGTCGAATACGGCGGCAACCGCGCTACCCGCGGCGGCCTGCTGCCGCGCGGCCTGCGCCGGGTGGAGCGGATCGAGAGCACCGGCTGACCGTTTGATGGAAAGGTTGGCGCGGACGCTTGAAAGGAACTTCGCAGGACAGCAAGTCATCCAAGGAATGTGTGCACGGCAAGGCATGGCCGTGCGTTAAAGATATCCATCCCCGGCCTAACGCCCCACCGGAGCCACTATGAACAGACCAGCCATTACCGCCCTGGCGGCCAGCCTGCTGGCCACCACGGCTTGGGCGCAATCGGCCAGTCAACCGCTGAACCTGAAGCTGCCGCCCAACAGCGTCACGTCTTCAACCGCGGCGGCGCCGGCCTCGCCGCCGCCGGCCAGCGCGTCGAGCAGCCAGCCCAATCCCAGTGCCATCACGATCAACGGCAAGCCGCCGACGGCCAGCGACGCGCCCGGCGTCTACTACGGCGACCACAGCAACACCACGCGCGCCGACAGTACCGCCCAGGCAGGGCCGCCGGCCTGCGACGATTCCACCTACAACAAGCCCCAGGTCCACGGCGATGTCGGCATGGGTGTAGTCAGCGGCAGCCACATCGGCACCGGCAGCTATCAGTCGGGCAACATCACCATGGTGCAGAACACCGGCAGCTGCGACCATCCCACCGGTTCGGTCGGCATTTCCATCGGCGTCAGCCGGTTCGGCGGATTGAACGGTCATTAGGCATGAATGAGGCAGGCCCGCGGCGCAAGCCCCGGGCCTGACCGAAAGCGCATGGAAAGCCTCTGACCGCAGACTGTCGGGCCATTCCGTCGTCAGTGCGCTGTAGAGAACCCTGTGATCCAAAATGTCGAGTTCCGCTTCGAAGGCGGCCGTTGCGGCGTCCTTCTCATTCACGGGTTGACGGGCACTCCCACCGAAATGCGCCTGGTCGGCAAAGGGCTGAACAACGCCGGCTTCAGTGTCCGCGGCATGCAGCTGGCCGGGCACTGCGGCGACGCCCGCGACCTGATCGCCACCGGCTGGAAAGACTGGTATGCCAGCGTGGAAGCGGCGGCCGAATCCTTCCGCCATGAGGTGGATCACCTGTTCGTGGCGGGCCTGTCGATGGGCGGTATCCTGGCACTGAAGCTTGCGGCGGAACGTCCCGAATGGATTGCCGGCGTAGGCGTCTACGGCGCCACCTTCCGCTACGACGGCTGGGCGGTGCCGTGGTATGGACGCTTGTCCTTCCTGTTGCCGCTGCTGCACCGCCTGGGCATCGGCAGGCACCGCATGGTGCATGAAAACGAACCTTACGGACTGCGCGACGAACGCCTGCGCAAGCAGGTGAGCGGCCTCATGCTTGGCGGCGACAGCGCCGCGGCGGGCTTGCCCGGCAACCCGTGGCCGTCGCTGGCGGAGATGTACAACATGGCCGCCGTAGTGCGCCGCGAGCTGCCGAAGGTGACGGCGCCGTGCCTGATCGCGCACGCCACCGAGGACGATGTCGCCAGCGTGGAAAACGCCTACCTCGTCGCGCGCTCGGTGTCCGGTCCCGTAGACATGCTGCTGCTGGAAGACAGCTACCACATGATCACCATCGATCGCGAACGCCGCACGCTGATCCATCGCTCGGCCGAATTCTTCTCCAAGGTCGCCGCCACCCGCACACCTGCCGCGCGCGCCGTCGCCTGAGGAGCATCCCCCGCGTGTCCCCTCTCGTCGCCACGCTGTGGCTGGTCAACGTGACGCTCGACACCGGCGGCCAGCTCGCTTTCAAGGCCGCCGCCAGCGATCCACGCGCGGGCGATGGCCTGGCGCGTTGGCGCTACATGGCCAGCCGGCCGTGGATCTGGCTGGGGATCGGGGCCTACCTTACGCATCTGTTGTCGTGGATCGCCTTTCTTTCGCTGGTGGATCTCTCGCAGGGCGTGTTGCTGGCGTCCATCAACATCGTGGCCATCATGCTTGCCGGACGCTTTTTGTTTCGCGAAAAGCTGACGCCCTTGCGCGCCGCGGGCATCGTGCTGGTCAGTGCAGGCGTAGCGGTGGTGGGGATGGCCGGATGAGCGGCCCGGCGCGCACCTGGCGCTTTTATCTTTGCGGCTTCGCGGTGTTGCTGGCCTTCGACACGGTGGTGCAGCTGAGTTTCAAATACGCTGGCGCGCATGCTTTTCCGCCCGAAGCGAACTGGGCGTGGGTGATGCGCATTTTCGGCCATCCCTGGATCTACATCGCGTTGATCGGCTATGTCGGCAACTTTTTTACCTGGATGAGCCTGCTCAAGCACGCGCCGATCGGGCCGGCCTTCGCCGCCACGCACCTGGACGTGGTCACGGTGATGCTTGCCTCGGCGTGGTTGTTCCATGAGGCGCTGACGCCGCTGCGGCTGCTCGGCGCGGGCATCATCGTGCTTGGCATCGTCTGCCTTGCCTGCGCCGAAAGCGGCGCGCACCCGGAACATGACGCGCCCACCCAAGCCAAGGGCGCACTGGGTGTCGCGGCCGGCGACTGATCGAACCGGCCGCCGTTGCACACATACTCCCCAGTTCGGTAATCACCGCGCACGCGCGGGCGGGTTCACTTCGTCTATGCGCGCCGCTGATCCTGCCTCGACATAAATCAAGCATTTGTCGATAAAGCAGCGGCAAACCGGGCCAAAGGCACCGCCGGGACGATACCGCAGGTAACTGCGACCATCCGCTGTCTGGACAATACGCAGAGACTTACGTCACGCTTGGAGCGAGGACCGACCGGGGAACCGATACATGAGCAACGTGCAGCAGGACGTTTTCCAGATCATCGCCAAGCAGGCGAAGATCGACATCGCAACGATCAAGCCGGAGTCCACGCTCAAGGATCTCGGCGTCGCCTCGCTGGATGCGATCGAAGTGATCTTCGACATCGAGGAACACTTCAACATCAATCTCCCCAACGAAGACACCGATTTCGATACCGGCACCGTCGGTCATTTGATCGAAGCCGTCGAGCGGCAGCTGGCCCAGAAGCCAGACAGCCATTGATTCCATGCGCCGTATCGTGATCACCGGCATGGGCGCGATCTGCGCGCTCGGCCACAACGCCACCGACATCTGGCAGGCCATGACCGAAGGTCGCGGCGGCATCGGTCCGATTGGCCATTTCGATACCAGCTCGCTGCGCACGCCGCCGATCGCCGCCGAAGTGCACGATTTCGAACCGCGCGCCTACATCGAGGAGGCTCGCCTGCCGTTTCTCGATCCGCTCAGCCAGTACGCGCTGGTTGCGGCGAACGAGGCGGTTCGCCAGTCCGGACTGGCTTTGGGTCATGAACACGCCGCGCGCACGGCGGTGGTGGTAGGCGTGGGCTCGGCCGGCGAGGAAACCCGCGAAGGCCTTTACCAGAAGCTTTACGGCGAACAGGCCGGCCGGTTCCATCCGCTGGGGATCGTGCGCATCATGAGCAATGCGCCGGCCAGCCAGATCAGCATGGCGCATGGCATCACCGGCCCCACCTTTTCGGTGGCCAGCGCCTGCGCATCGTCCAATCACGCGATAGCGCAAGCGGCGCTGATGATTCGCGCCGGCCTGGTCGACAATGCCATCGTGGGCGGCACCGAAGCATGCATCACGCTGGGTATTTTCCGCGCCTGGGAAGCGATGCGCGTGCTCGCGCCGGACACCTGCCGTCCTTTCAGCATCAACCGCCGCGGACTGGTGCTGGGCGAAGGCTCGGCGATGTTCGTGCTGGAAACCCTGGAGAACGCGCAGGCGCGCGGCGCCACCATCCTGGCCGAACTGGCCGGCGTGGGCATGAGCGCGGATGCCGGCGACATCGCCGCGCCTTCGGACGTCGGCGCGGCGGCGGCGATGAGCGCCGCGCTGCGGGACGCCGGCATGCAACCGCAGGAGTTCGACTACATCAACGCGCACGGCACCGGCACCGCTGCCAACGATTGCACCGAAACCCGCGCCATCCATAAAGTTTTCGGCGAACATGCGCGCCGTCTGGCCGTGTCCTCGACCAAACCCATGCACGGCCATGCGTTGGGCGCGGGCGGCGCGCTGGAGTTGATCGCCACGCTCGGCGCGTTGCGCACGGGCATCGTGCCGCCAACCTTGAATTATCTCGGCCCCGATCCCGCCTGCGATCTCGATTACGTGCCGCACCAGGCGCGCGCCATGCCGGTGCGTGCGGCGCTGAGCAATTCATTCGCGTTCGGCGGCCTGAACGCGGTGGTGGCGGTACGACAGGCGCGCTGAGCGCCTGTTCCGGCGTTTACGCGTTTACAGGCGCGTAAACGACCACGATTGCATACGGCCATCCTTGTACGGCATCACGCCATGGAAGGGGCGCGGATCGCCGTCGAACACCAGCGGCAGAAAGTGCCGGTCGCCTTCCCACATGGGCAGCGCCATGATGCGATCGACCGCGATCCACTCCAGCGTGCCTTCGGGATTTTCCGTGTAGGGCTCGCCGCTGAAACGGTCGATGACGAAAATGAAACCGAGCCAGTCTTCACCCTGCTTGCCGAAGCCCGGCCAGTTCAAGGTGCCGCGCAGATGCATCGATTCGCAGGCGATGCCGGCCTCTTCGCGGATTTCACGGTGCATGCATTGGGCGATGTCCTCGCCGGGCTCCATCTTGCCGCCCAGGCCGTTGTACTTGCCCAAGTGCTGGTCGTCCGGCCGGGCGTTGCGGTGGATCATCAGTACCTTGCCGCGATCCGGCGACAGCACATAGCCAAGCGTGGCGACGATGGGTGTATAGGGCATGGGTCCGTGCACTGGCATGCAAAGCTGAAGTTTAAAGCCTATGGCGCGCAAATAGGTCTTGCATCGGCAACCGCTGCCCGGTGACCATCCTCGCATGCACCCGACCAGGACCGCTCAACGGTTGCGCCGCAACCTGAAGCCGATGCTGCTTACCCTGCTGGCGGCGGCCGCGCTGGCGGCAGGCTGCGATTATCAGGTGCAGCCGATGGAAAGCCGCCAGGTGTCGTTCCAGGACCAGGAATTTACCGTGGTCAGCCTGGACCTGCGCCGCGAATCGCTCAGCCTGCACTGGCGCAATCCCGACAGCGGCCAGCCGTTCGGCGACATCCAGAGCTTGCGCGAATGGGGTGCCGCCAACGGCAAGCGCCTGATGTTCGCCGCCAATGCGGGCATCTACGACCAAGCCGGCGCGCCGCTGGGCTTGTACGTGGAGAACGGCAAAACGCTGGTATCGCTGAACCTTTTCCACGGCAACCCGGCCGCGGGCAATTTTTCCATCCGCCCCAACGGCGTATTCGCGATCTATCCGGATGGCCATGCGGCGGTGCGCACCAGCACAGATTTCAAGGCCGATGGCAAAGCCGCGGACTGGGCCACGCAGTCGGGCCCGATGCTGGTGATCGACGGACAGATCAACCCACAGTTCGTCGATGACTCCACCAGCACCAGGTGGCGCAGCGGCGTGTGCGCGCACGGACCTTACCAGGTGCTGTTCGTGGTGAGCGAATCGCCGGTCAACTTCCATACGTTTGCGTCCCTGTTCCGCGACAAACTCGGTTGCCGCGATGCTTTGTACCTGGATGGCAGCATTTCGCAGTTCTACATCGACGGCACCGGCTACACCGGTGCTCCCACCTTCATGGTGAAGCCCTACGCGGGCATTTTCGCGGTGTTTGCAAACCAATGACCGACCATCGCCGTTCCCGCTGGTTGCGTGCACTGCTGATCGCTCTTGCCACGCTCGTTGTCGCGCTGTTGGGCACCGGATGGTGGCTGCTCGCCGGCAGCCGTGCCCAGCTCGACGGCGAGCGGCGGGTGGCGGACTTGAACCATGCGGTGACGATCGAACGCGACGCCCTGGGCACCACCACGCTGACCGCGCAAACACGCCAGGACATCGACTTCGCGCTCGGCTACGTGCACGCGCAGGAACGCTTCTTCGACATGGACCTCATGCGCCGCATCTCGGCGGGCGAGCTGTCGGAACTGGTCGGCCGCGCAGCGCTCGACACGGACATCCGCCACCGCCGCCACCGCCTGCGCGCGGTCGCGCAAGCGGCCTATGCCGCGATGACGCCGGCGCAGAAGCGCACGCTCGACCTGTACCGCGATGGCGTCAATGCCGGTCTTGCCGCCCAGCGCGTGCGGCCCTGGGAATACCTGCTGCTGGGAACCAAGCCGCAACCATGGCGCTCGGAAGACACGCTGCTGGTGATCGCGGCGATGTACCTGGATCTCAACGGCGACGGCCAGAACCAGCGCGAACTGGACATCGCGCGCATGCACGCCGTGCTGCCTGACGCACTCGCCAACTTCCTGCTCTCGCCCGATCCCAACTGGGAAGCGCCGTTGAAAGGCGACGTATCGCAATCGCCGGTGATTCCCGGCCCCGATGTCTACGACCTGCATCGCCTTGGCAAAACCGCGGGCGCCGAACAGGTCGCTTCGCTGTCGCATATGAACGTGGAAGAGGCGTTCCCCGGCAGCAACAGCTTCGCCATCGCCGGCAACCTCTCGCGCAGCGGATCGGCGATGGTCGCCAACGACATGCACCTGACGCTGCGCGTGCCTGATATCTGGTTTCGTGCGCGCCTGCGTTATCCCGACGCCAGCGCCCCCGGCGGCGAGCGCGACGCGGTGGGCGTCACCTTGCCCGGCACGCCCGCGTTGGTGGTCGGCTCGAACGGCCAGATCGCGTGGGCCTTCACCAACAGCTATGGCGACTGGCTGGACTGGGTGCGCGTGCTGCGCGATCCGCACGATGCCACGCGCTACAAGGTGCCGGAGGGTTGGGCGACGATCGAGAAACACGAGGAGACCATCCGCATCAAGGGCGCGCCGCCATACACGCTGCAGGTGCAAGACACGCGCTGGGGACCGATCATGGCGACCGACACCGACGGCACGCCGCTTGCGCTGGCCTGGATAGCCGACCTGCCCCGTGCCTACAACTTGGCCCTGATGCAACTGGAACACGCAAGCAGCGCATCGGCGGCACTGGACCTGGCACCGACCTTCGGCATACCGCCGCAAAACTTCCTCGTCGCCGACCATGCCGGCCACATCGGCTGGACCATCGCCGGCAACAGCATTCCGCTGCGCACAGGCTACGATCCGCTGCGTCCGGCCGATGGGTCGCAACCCGATACCGGCTGGGTCGGTTGGGCCGCTCCGGCGCAATACCCACGCGTGGAAAACCCCGACGACGGACGTCTATGGACGGCCAACAACCGCACCGTCGGCGGCGACGATCTCAATCTGCTGGGTAACGGCGGGCATGACCTGGGCGCCCGCGCGCAACAGATCCGCGACGACCTGCACGCGCGCGCCAATTTCGGCCCTGGCAATCTGTTGGATATCCAACTGGACGATCACGCGGTGTTCCTCACGCGCTGGCAGCAACTGCTGCAGCAGACGCTCTCGGGCCCGCAAAACCGCGATCTGGATCAACTACGCCAACTCACCGCCAACTGGCGCAACGAGGCGGCCGTCGACAGCGTCGATTACCGGCTGGTGCATGCGTTTCGCGAAGAGGTGCACGCGCTGGCACTCGCGCCCTTCGAGGCGCAGATCAAACAGCGCTTCGCGGATTTCCAATGGCCCGGCCCCGGCAACCAGGAAGCGGCCGTGTGGGCGATGATCCAGGCACAGCCGGCCAACCTGCTCGATCCGGCCTATCGCGACTGGCATGCACTGTTGCTGAAAGCGGCGCAGAACGTTGCCGATGAACTGGGTAAACAACCCGGCGGCCTCGCCGCGCGCAACTGGGGCGAGGTCAATCACGCGCAGATCGACCATCCACTGGCACGCGCATTACCCGGTTTCATCGGACACCTGCTGAACATGCCCAACGACGAACTGCCCGGCGATCACAACATGCCACGCGTTGCCGCCCCGGCATTCGGCGCGTCCGAGCGCTTCGACGTCGCGCCCGGGTACGAGGACCAGGGCATCCTCGAAATGCCTGGCGGACAAAGCGACAACCCGCTCTCGCCGTTCTATGGCGCCGGCCATGAAGATTGGGTGCAAGGCCATCCCACGCCGCTGCTGCCTGGAAAGACGGTGTACACGCTGACGCTGGAACCAGCCTCTCATCACACGCCATGAGCGCGGCGCCGCGGCACGCACCTGCCGCATCGCCGCTCACTTTGAATTGCCACAGCATGGCATGCATGCATCATCGGCATGCACGCGAAAAAGGTTAATCCAGCAGCATGCGTTCGCAGATCGCGTAATACAGATCCGGCAGGCGCTCCAGTTGCGCCACGTCCACGCACTCGTCCACCTTGTGGATGGTGGCGTTGACCGGCCCCAATTCGACCACCTCCGCGCCCAACGGCGCGATGAAGCGCCCGTCCGAGGTGCCGCCGCCGGTGCTCTGCTCCGGTTCGGTGTTGCACAGATCGCGGCATACCGCTACCACGACCTCGCGCAGGCGGCCCCCGGGCGGGGTCAGGAACGATTCGCCCGATAGATTCCACGCAATCGTGTAATCCACGCCATGGCGCGCGAGAATCGCCTCGGTGCGCTTGCGCAGATCATCCGCCGCGCTCGCCGTGCTATAGCGGAAATTGATCAAGGCGGTGAGCGAGCCCGGTATCACGTTGTTCGCCCCGGTGCCGGCATTGAGATTGGAAACCTGGAACGACGTCGGCGGAAAATCCGCGTTGCCCTCGTCCCAGCGTTCGGCCGTCAGCGCGGCGAGCGCGGGCGCGAAGGCATGGATCGGATTAAGTGCCTTTTCCGGATAAGCCACGTGCCCTTGCGTGCCGTGCACCGTCAACGTAGCCGACAAGGAGCCGCGCCGTCCCACGCGGATCAGGTCGCCAAGCCGTTGCTTGGCGGAAGGCTCGCCTACGACACACCAGTAGATGCGCTCTCCGATCGAAACGAAGTGCTCGGCGACACGCCGCACGCCATCGAGATTGGTGGGGCCTTCCTCATCGCTGGTCAGCAGCAGACCCACGCGCCCAGCATGATGCGGATGCGCCAAGACGAAGCGCTCAAGCGCCACCACCATCGCCGCCACGGAACCCTTCATGTCCGCCGCGCCGCGGCCGTATAGACGGCCATCGCGCACCGTGGGCTCGAACGGTGGACTGCGCCACGCATCTTCGGGACCGGAGGGTACGACATCCGTATGGCCGAGGAAAATCAGCAGCGGCCCCTGCCCTGGCTGGTTGCTTTCGCCATGCGTCGCCCAGAGATTGTCCACCTCGCCGTAGCGCAAATGCTCGATGCGAAAGCCAAGGCGCTGCAATCGTGCGCCGATCACCTTAAGGCAGCCTGCATCCTCCGGCGTGACGGAACGGCGGCGGATCAGGTCGCAACTGAGTTCAAGAACGTCGGACATACGTGTCATAGCGGTCATCGGCCTGCGCATTGCCGCAGCATAGCAAGCTCGCGGTTTCCAGGCATCCGCGCGCCTTGCGCAAGGTGTGGGATGGCGGTGACGCACATCCATTCGCCTGGCCGCTTACACCACGCCCGCGTTGCATGCGCTAACAGCGCTTAACCCGCCGTGCACGCGAGATCGACCCATCAGTAATCCACTAGTTGCTATACCTGCGCGGCGTTCAAACCCTGCCTGTCTTAGCGCTAGGCAAGGGCCGCGGGGGACAAGTCATGGTCGCTGCCGGCGAAGGCGTCTCAACACGCGTTGCGCCGTGCCACCACACCGTTGCTGCTTGCAGCGGGCAGGCAACGCCATTAACGCGTTACCGAACCGGGGGTGTCTCATGCGCTCAAAGATGTTCGTTCCAACGCTATGTGTGACCTTGTTAGCCGGCCTCTCGGCGGGCTCGGTCCTGGCTCTGAACCTATTACCTGTTGCGTTCGATGTCACCGAGAGTGCCTTGTCCGGCACCGTGGCCTGCAATGGAGGCCAGGCACAGCCCATTGAAGCGGTCGATGCCTCGATCTCGGACGACAACGGCGGCCTCAACGATGTGTCGGCATCCAGTCTTTCCGCAGACGCATGCCGATTGCCGCTCTATACCATCCAGACGGCGCAGGATGCTTCCTATTCCGCCGATACGGACAGCTCGGATGTCGGCAATGGCGGCAATGGCGTCGAACAGGTCAGCCTACTGGGCGGCATACTTACCTACGAGGCGAAAACGGAATACGACCTTTGCGCCGCCACCGCATCTGGCGAAACGGATACCATCCATTGCCAGGACGCCACGCAAATTCAAAACCTGGTCTTTGCCGGCGAGCCCATCACGGGAACATTCACCCAGACCACGACATTCGATGCCGTCGATGCGCAAGTGCAACTGTCGCCTCGTTACTGCACAGGCGTCGCCTTGTTCACTGGCAGCCTGACGGTCAATGCGGTGTCGCAGCAGCAAAGCGGCAGCATAGGCTCCATCTCCATGGCACCGATTGCATTGCAAGGAACCTTGTCGTGCGTCGGTCTTCCGCTCGGCAGCATGACGGTGAATCTGCAGGATACGGACATTATCCAATACCAATTGTTAGCGGGCAGCCTTTATAGCCCTCCCACGACGTCGCTCGTCTTGATATTTGGTGCAAGTCCGCCGCCTTCGTTCATCCCTGAATCCGTTGCCAACCCGAATCAGTAGCACAATTAGACCTGTGCCATGACCCCGCGACACAGGGATGTGTCGCGCTATAAGGACCACGCCAAAAAACGGGCCTAACGCCCGAATACTTTCTTAAAGCCATTATCGGTGAAGCCCACGCTCACCGAGCCGTCGGCCTGTACAACCACGGGACGGCGAATCAAGGCCGGATATTCCTTCAGCAACAAGGTCCACTCGGGATCGGAGCCGGGGTTCTTGCGTTGCGGCAACAGATTGCGCCACGTAGTGCTCGATTTGTTGACCAGTTTTTCCCAACCGCCCAGTTGCTGCGCCCATGACGTGAGCGTGGCAGGCGGTAGCGGCTTGGCGCGGTAGTCGACAAACTCGTGCGCAATCTCGAAGCGGTTGAGCCAATTGCGCGCCTTCTTGCAGGTGTCGCAGTTGGGCAGGCCGTAGAGGGTGGGGGCTGTCATCGATTCTGATCCGTTTTCGGTTGTTGTCGCTGCAGCATGCGCAGGATGAAGTAAAACGCCGCGGCTGCGAGCAGATGCTTGACGGTGTGCCCGCTGACGATGCCGCCGCTCCAGCGGAAAATGTCCAGATCCAGCTTTTCGCTGACGAAGGCCACCGCATAGCAGCCAAGGGCCGGCCACAGCATGCCGCGTTGCGTCCACGGCGTGGGCAGCAGTGCCAGCGCCAGCACGATCCATAGCACCGCCCCGCCCTGCGCTATCAGGTAGGGCATCAGGTTATCGCTGTATTCCAGTACACCACGCTGCCCACGCCCAATAACGTGAGCACCCACAGCAGCAGATCCGAGCGCAACCGCAGGCGTTCGATATAGGTGGCCGCGAGCAACGGCATGAACACCAGTGTCATGGGCAACCGATCCCACACCAGCCGCTCGTCTGAAGGCGCCCAGTGGTAGTACGCGGAACCGAAAGCGGTGAAGACCAGGCCGAGAAACATCACGCCATAGGCACGGCGCGGCGCCGCTTCCATCGCACCCACCGCAGGCGTGCGCATCGCCGCCAGTCCCACTAGCCCGACCACCAGAAACATGACGTTCGAGGCGACGTTGCCATAGTTGGGAATGCCCAGCCAGCCGCGCGTGTCCGCAAAATCATGGTAACTCTGCGGCTGTGCGAACGGCGGCATGATGCATGCCGTGATCAGTACCACCACGCCCAGCGCGGCCAGTGCGAAGGCACGGCCACGCACGGGACGAACGGACTTCGATAGGGAACGCTTGCTCACTCGCCGCTGCGTAGCAGTTCGTTGATGCCGGTCTTGCTGCGGGTTTTCTCGTCCACCTGCTTGACGATGATCGCCGCGTACAGGCTATGCGTGCCGTCCTTGGCCGGCAGGTTGCCCGCCACCACCACGCTGCCCGCCGGCACGCGGCCGTAGCTGATTTCGCCGGTGGCACGGTTGTAGATGCGCGTGGACTGGCCGAGAAACACGCCCATGCCGATCACGCTGCCGCGCTCCACCACCACGCCTTCCACCACTTCCGAACGCGCGCCGATGAAGCAATGGTCTTCGATGATGGTCGGGTTGGCCTGCAACGGCTCCAGCACACCGCCGATGCCCACGCCGCCGGACAGATGCACGCCTGCGCCGATCTGCGCGCACGAACCCACCGTGGCCCAGGTATCGACCATCGTGCCCGCGCCCACGTGCGCACCGATGTTCACGTAGCTGGGCATCAACACCGCGTCCTTGGCCACGTGTGCGCCGCGGCGCACGAGCGCGCCGGGCACCACGCGCGCACCGAGGTTTTGCAGCTCCGCATCGTTGCCGTGCGCAAAGCGCAAGGGCACCTTGTCGAACGCCTGTGCCGGGCCGCCATCGACCACGCGGTTCTGATTGATGCGAAAGTACAGCAGCACCGCCTTTTTCAGCCATTGATTGACCTTCCAGCCACCGTTGTCATCGGGCTCGGCAACGCGCTGCTCGCCCGCTTCGAGCAAGTCCAGCACTTGCCCCAGCGCGGGACGCAGATGGGTTTCGATTTCGCTCTGGGTGAGGTCGGCGCGACGCTCGAAGGCATCGTTGATCAGGCTTTCGATGGACTGCATGACAAATGGCTCGCTTTCAGATCAGTACAGAAGATTACATCCACACGCCCCGGCAAGCGTGTATGTCGTGTCATAGGGAACTTAGACAAACGCAAGCGCGATCGGCAATAACACCCCGACCGCCAGGATGAAGGAAACCAGCCCGGGCCTGCGGGTGTAGCGGTAGGCCATGTAAATGCCACCCAATGTCGATAGAAACAAACCAAGCGCGACCAGCGCGAAGAAGATCTTCAGCGGCAGCGGATGCCTGCCGTTGTCGTGCTGGCCATCCGGTTTCGCCTGCATCGGCGGCGCAAGATCCGCCGGCGCACCCGCTGCCGCGGCGCCCTGGGGCACCTGATGACTGTCGGCATCCACCGGCCGCGCCTTGTGCACGGGAACGACGGTGGTTTGCTTCTTGTGCACCTGGGCCAGCGTCACCAGCCATGCCGGCGGCTTGTAATCGCTGCCACGGGTGGTTTCATGCAGGCTGAAAACCTGCAGGCCGCCGGTGAATGCAAAGAAGAGTAAAGCCGGCGCAATAAAAACGCCGACATACAGATGAGCCTGACGTACGAACTTGAGAACTTGATGGGATGCGGACATGCGCCTGCGGCCTTCTCGGCTTGCCAAGCCAAACGGGAAAAAGGGGGGGGTATCAAATGTCAGGCCGCTGACGCGGCCCGGCGGGAAATCATTCCTTGGCAGGTCCGATCCGCTCCACTAAAGCCTGCCACAGACGCTGCTGCTGTGTCTCCTCCAGCGGGGCATTGCGACGGTCGGTCAGCTGGAAGAAGTCTTCCACCCGCTCGCCGAAGGTGGCGATGCGCGCGTCGTGCACGCGAACGCCACAGGCCATCAGTACCTGCGTGACCGCCGCCAGCAGGCCGGGGCGGTCGCTGCACACCAGGGCCATCTGCGTGCGCCCGCCGGCCTGCTTGAAATCGATGCGCGGCACCATCTGGAAGTGCTTGAGATGGCGCGACATGCTGCGCCGGGGCGGCATGATCGGCGCCGATTGCGCAAGTGCGCGCTGCAGGCGTTGACGCAGTTCTTCGGCGCGCTCCTGGCTGGCGGGCTTCTGGTTTTCCGCCTCCAACAGAAGGAAGGTATCCAGTGCCTTGCCGTCGGGCGAACTGAGCACGCGCGCTTCCATCACCGAAAAATGCAGGCGGTCCAGCATTGCCGTGACGTTGGCGAACAGGCCGTCGCGATCGGGCGCGTACACCAGCAGCTCCGTGCTGCCTCGCACCGACATCGGGTGCACGGCGATCAACGGCAGCTTGCCATCGGCCTTGAGGATCGCATCGGTCTGCCAGGCGATCTGCTGTGGATGGTGGCGCAGGAAACTCAGATCGGGAAACCCGGCCCACACCTGCGCGACCGCGGCGGGCGCGTAACCTTGCGCGGTCAGCAGCGCCAGCGCCTGTTCGCGGCAATGTTCGATGCGCACCGACGCGTCGCGCGAAGGTTTGGCATCGCGGCGCAATGCGTAGCGCGTGGCGGTGTAGAGATCGGCCAGCAGGCGATCCTTCCACGCGTTCCACAAGCGCGGACTGGTGCCGATGATGTCGGCGATGGTCAGCAGATAAAGCTGACCCAGCCGCTCGCGCCCGGCCACCGCCTCGGCAAAGCGGTGCACCACGTCCGGATCGGTGATGTCCTGCCGCTGCGCGGTGGTGCTCATCAGCAGATGCCAGCGCACCAGCCATGCCACGCGTTCGGTATCGTCCTGGGCAAGGCCGAGCTTGGCGCAAAAGGCGCGCGCGTCTTCTTCGCCCAGCACGGAATGGTCGCCGCCGCGACCCTTGGCGATGTCGTGGAACAACGCGGCCAGCAGCAACACTTCCGGTTTGGGCAACGTCGGCCACACCTCGCAGGCAAGCGGAAATTCCGCCTGCGTGGCCGGATCGGCAAAGCGCGCCACGTTGCGCAGCACGCGCAAGGTGTGTTCGTCCACGGTGTAGACGTGGAACAGGTCGTACTGCATGCGGCCGAACACCTGGCCGAAAGCAGGCAAGATCGCCGCCAGCAGACCGTGGCGGTTCATGCGCCACAAGGCATCCACCGCTGGCGCACCACGCCGCAGCAACTGCAGGAAAGAGGCTAGCACCTGCGCATCGTCGGCAAGCGCGGCGCCGTGCGCGGCGGTGGCTTGGTGGATGCGGCGCATGGTGTCGGCGCTGAAGCCGATCAGCCCTTTTTCGTCCAGCCGCGCGATGAAAATGTCGACCAGCGCAGCGGGCCGATGCATGAAAAGATCCGGATCGCGCGCGGCCATGCGCGCGCCGTAGCGGATGAAATCGGCGCCGACCGGCTGTGGCGTGCTCGGTGCCTCGAGCATCTCCTCGAAGCGGTCGGCGATCTGTATCCCCAGGCGCTCTACCTGGCTGGCCGCACGGTAATAGCCCTGCATGAACTGTTCGACGCCGAGGTTTTTCTCGTGCTCATCCTCAAAGCCAAGCCGTGCCGCGATAGCGCGCTGATAGTCGAACAGCAGGCGCTCTTCCGCGCGCCTGGCTTCCAGGTGCAAGGCAAAGCGATAGCGCCGCAAGGTCGCTTGCGCGCCCAGCAGGCTGTCGCATTCGGCCGGATCGAGCAAACCCTCGATGACCATGTCGGCAAAGTCGTTCGCATGCGCGACGCGCTGTCCAAGCCAACGCAGGGAATCGAGCGTGCGCAAGCCGCCAGGACCATCCTTGATGTTGGGTTCCAGATTGTTGGCGGTGTCGTCGAAACGCGCGTGGCGCGCGTCGCGATCGGCCAGGCGCGCACGCAGATAATCGCGCGGCGGCCACATGTCCGGCGCATCGACGATCTGGCGAAGCTGCGTATCCATCGCCGGATCGCCCGCCAGCCGACGCGCATCGAGCAAGCTGGTGAACACGCTCGCGTCGGCAGCGGCCAGCGTGCGGCATTGCGCGGGATCGCGCACCGCATGCCCCACTTTCAGGCCGATGTCCCATAGCGTGGCGAAGCATTGTTCCAGCGCGCGCAGCCGTGCGGTATCGGCCTGCTCCACCAGCGCCAGCAAATCGATGTCCGAATATGGAAAAAGCAGGCCGCGCCCGAAACCACCGATGGCGAACAACGCCGCATGACTGACCTCGCCCAGGCATGCCGTCCACACGTGCGCCACGATGCGTGTGACCGATTCGCCGCGCCGGCGGGCCAGCGCCGTGGCGTCGGCGCCATCGCGAAACGCCACCGCGATGTCGCGATCGAGGTCGCCAAGCAACTGCCGCAAGGCGCGCCGCGCATCGCCGGACACGCCCGAACGCGGAACGGCGACCGGCAGGCGCGGAATGGGAGGAAGGGCGATGGCGGACGCATTCATTCGGTGGGAGTCTGCCCTATCCGCTGCTTTAAAATACGGGCCCGGCCGTCATGGACCGGCTTCACTGTCCAAAAGCGCCGCGGCCGGGTCCGGTGCGAAGCCTTGCGCGGCAGGCATCGAACCGATGCCGGATACGTCGCGCAAACGGGCTGTACCCGATGGCGGTTTCGCCGGCACGACCAGGCGGCGAACGCTTACGCGTCCGGCCAGGGCGTGAGGATCTCGTAGCCGTCGTCCGTCACGGCAATGGTGTGCTCCCACTGCGCGGACAGCGAGTGGTCCTTGGTGACCACGGTCCAGCCATCGGGCAGCTGCTTGGTATGCGGCTTGCCCGCATTGACCATCGGCTCGACCGTGAAAGTCATGCCCTTCTGCAGCACCACGCCCGTGCCGGGCTTGCCGTAGTGCAGCACCTGGGGTTCGTCGTGGTAGACCTTGCCGATCCCATGGCCGCAATACTCGCGCACGATCGAAAACCCCGCCGCCTCGGCGTGCTTCTGGATCGCGTGACCGACATCGCCCAGCGTCGCACCGGGGCGCACGGTCTGGATGCCGCGCATCATCGCCTCGTGGGTGGTGTCCACCAGCCGCTTGGCCAGCACGCCCGGCGCACCGACGAAGTACATGCGGCTGGTGTCGCCATGCCAGCCGTCTTTGATGACGGTGACATCCAGATTGATGATGTCCCCGTCCTTGAGCACCTTGCCGGGACTGGGAATGCCGTGACAGATCACGTGGTTGACCGACGTGCACAGGGTCTTGGGGAAGCCGTGGTAGCCCACGTTGGCCGGGGTCGCCTTCTGCACGTTGACGATGTGCTCGTAGGCGAGCCGGTCCAGATCCTCGGTGGTGACGCCGGGCTTGACGTGCTCCTTTAGCATGGCCAGCACTTCGGCCGCCAGCTGGCCGGCGACGCGCATGCCTTGGAGGTCTTGGGCGGATTTGAGCGTAATGGTCATAGTTCCAGGGATCGTCTGATCCATTCTGCGTGGGTGTCGCCAGCGCTGTCTGTTCGCAGGCCCTGGGGCCATCAGAGAAGGCAGGCCGGCCGTCTGTCGAGCCGATGGACCGCGGGGCTGCGGACAGACAGCGCTGGCCCCTCGATTGAATTCGAATGACGGGGTGATGTCCAGAAGGCTCGCGGGCTGTGCCGCGCGGCTTGGCAAGACGGACAGTCTTCCCGGCGCCACGCTACGCAGCCTGTAAGCCTTCTGGACATCATGCCACCCACGCAGAATGGATAAGACCATCCCTCCATATGGCGGCAAAGTCCCCAAAAACCAGCGACTTGCCGCGAAGTCTCGGCCCCGGCTATAATTTCCGGGTTTTGCAGACCCCGCCCAGCCCTTTGGAGGCCCGGGCGGCGCAAAGCGAATGGGGATTGTAACCGTCTCGCGTTACAAGCCCAACCAATGCCACACACGTATCGGCACCGTCTTCGGGGTGCTGTAGCCCCATTCTCCAAGCCATGGGCGCTACGGTCGAAGCCGGGGGTACGTGGAGGTCCCAACCCCCCGGGCCACTCGAAAAGGCCCATTGCAGGAGTATCACCATGGCTCAAGTCACCATGCGCCAGATGTTGGAAGCTGGCGTGCATTTCGGTCACCAGACCCGCTACTGGAACCCGAAGATGGCCCCGTACATCTTTGGCGCCCGCGGCAAGATCCACATCATCAACCTCGAAAAGACGCTGCCGCTGTTCACCGACGCGATGAACTTCCTGTCGGCGATCGCCCAGAAGCGCGGTACCGTGCTGTTTGTCGGCACCAAGCGCTCGGCGCGCGAAGCGCTGGCCGAAGAGGCCGCCCGCGCCGGCATGCCCTTCGTCACCGCCCGCTGGCTCGGCGGCATGCTCACCAACTTCCGCACGGTCAAGCAGTCGGTCGCGCGCCTGAAGGAGCTGGAAGCGGCCGAAACCGACGGCAGCTTCGACAAGCTGGTCAAGCACGAAGTGCTGGCCCTGCGCCGCGAACGCGGCAAGCTGGAAAACTCGCTCGGCGGCATCAAGAACATGAACCGCCTGCCCGACGCGCTGTTCGTGGTCGACATCGGCCATGAAAACATCGCCGTGCAGGAAGCCAAGAAGCTCGGCATCCCGGTGATCGCCGTGGTCGACACCAACTACAACCCCGAACTGGTCGACTACGCCATCCCAGGCAACGACGACGCCATCCGCGCGATCCAGCTGTACGCCCGCGCCGCCGCCGACTCGATCCTCGAAGGCAAGGCCGCCGCCCCGGCTGCCGCCCAGGGCGATGCCAACGAATTCGTCGAACTCGACGAGGAAGGCAACCCGGTCGCCAAGGACGAGGAGCGTCGCGCCGCGGCTCCCCGCCGCAATGCACCGGCCAAGAAGGGCGCCCCCCGCGGCGGCGAGCGCGACGACCGCCGTGGCGGCCGCGGCGGTCGCGGCGGCCGCTCGAACAACGAGTTCGGCGACGCCGAGTAAGCCTTACCCGCTGCCGTGGCGGCCCGCCGCCACGGCAAACCAAGATTTCCGAGGAACTGTCAATGGCTGAAATTTCCGCCCAACTGGTCAAGGAACTCCGCGAGCGCTCCGGCGCCGGCATGATGGAGTGCAAGAAAGCCCTGGTCGAAAACCACGGCGACATCGAAGCGGCGATGGAATGGCTGCGCAAGTCGGGCCTGGCCAAGGCCGACAAGAAGGCCGGCCGCGTGGCCGCCGAAGGCCGCATCGTTGCCGCCCAGGCCTCCGGCAACGCCGTACTGGTCGAAGTGAACAGCGAAACCGATTTCGTCGCCAAGGACGCCAGCTTCGTGAAGTTCAGCGACACCGTCGCCGACGTCGCGCTGAAGTCCGGCGCCAAGGATGTCGAGTCGCTGAAGGCCGCCGCCTACCCCGACGCCGCCTCGGTCGAAGAGGCCGCCAAGGCGCTGGTCGCCACCATCGGCGAAAACATCCAGGTGCGCCGCATGGCCCGCGTGTCCAACGACGGCGTCATCGGCAGCTACATCCATGGCAACCGCATCGGTGTGCTGGTTGCGCTCAAGGGCGGCTCCGAAGAGCTGGCCAAGGGCATCGCCATGCACGTGGCCGCGATGAATCCGGCCTATGTGCGCGCCGACGACGTGCCGGCCGATTTCCTGGCAAAGGAAAAGGAAATCGCGCTCAGCCAGATGTCCGAGAAGGAAAAGGCCAAGCCGGCTGAAATCCTCGAGAAGATCATCGGCGGCAAGGTCAACAAGATCGTGTCCGAAGTGACCTTGCTCGGCCAGCCCTACGTGATGGATACCAACACCTCCGTGGCTGACGTGCTGAAGAAGGAAGGCGCCGACGTGATCTCCGTGGCCCGCCTGGCCGTGGGCGAAGGCATCGAGAAGGTGCAGGACGACTTCGCCGCCGAAGTCATGAAGCAGGCCGGCCTGGCGTAACAGGCCAGCCACGCGGTTGCACGAAGGGCCACGGGAAACCGTGGCCTTTTCGTTTGCGCGCAGAGCTGCGGCTCAGACCGATCGCAACGGCACCGGATCGGGCTTCGGGGCCGGTTGCAGCAAGTCCCAGCGGTTGCCGTAAAGGTCCTCGAACACGGCGACCGTGCCGTACGGTTCGTGACGCGGCGCTTCCAGGAAACGCACACCGCGTGCACGCATGGCCGCATAGCGTGCGTGGAAGTCATCCACGTGCAGAAACAGAAAAACCCTGCCGCCCGCCTGCTCGCCCACGCATAGATCCTGCTCGGACGTCGTGGCCTGGGCCAACAGCAGGCGCGTTTCGCGTGCGCCGGGCGGGGACAGCAACACCCAGCGCTTGCCGCCGCCCAGGGGGGTATCTTCCACCAGCTCGAAATCCAGGCACTGGGTATAGAACGCGATCGCCTCATCGTAGTCGCGCACCAGCAGCGAAACGGCGGCGATGGCATGTTGCATACACAAACTCCCTACATTAACCACGGGCCACACGGCCCCTGGCGTGCAGCATAGACCGATGGCGCGCTGACGTTCGCATCGGCCTCCGCTACAATGCACGCGTTTTGCGCCAAACAATCCGGAGCCTCCATGAGCAACCCGCTAAAGTACCGACGCATCCTGCTCAAGCTCTCCGGTGAAGCATTGATGGGCGAGGCCGACTACGGCATCGACCCCAAGGTTATCGGCCGGCTGGCGGACGAGATCATCGAGATACAACAAGCCGGCGCGCAGATCGGCGTGGTCATCGGCGGCGGCAACATTTTCCGCGGCGCGGGCCTGGCCGCGGCCGGCATGGACCGCGTCACCGGCGACCACATGGGTATGCTGGCCACCGTCATGAACGCGCTGGCCATGCAGGACGCCATCGAAAAACGCGGTGGTTACGCCCGCGTGATGAGCGCCATCCAGATTCACGACGTCGCCGAGGACTTCATCCGCCGCCGCGCCATCCGCCACATCGAAAAAGGCCGCATCGCGCTGTTCGCGGCGGGAACCGGCAACCCGTTCTTCACCACCGACTCGGCCGCGGCGCTGCGCGCGGTCGAAGTGGGCGCGGACCTGCTGCTCAAGGCCACTAAGGTCGATGGCGTCTACACCGCCGACCCGGCCAAGCACAGCGATGCCAAGCGCTTCGAGCAGCTGAGCTACGACCAGGTCATCGAACGCAAGCTCGCCGTCATGGACACCGCTGCCATCGCGCTTTGCCGCGACCACGGCATGCCGCTGCGCATCTACGACATGACCGTGCCCGGCAACCTGATGCGCATCATGCGCGGCGAGGCGGTCGGCACGCTGGTCGCCGACACCTGACACGCTCACACGACGCCGCGAGCGCCAAGGCGAGGCGGCCCGTCCCAGGATCAGGCGCAAGGAATGAAGGCAGCCGGAAAGAGCCCGCGGGCGAACTTTCCGGCTCCCAATGTGCCTCCTACGCCCTGCTATACTTATCGGCTTGCACGCCACCGGGTGATTTCTCATGCTCAACGACATCAAACACGATGCCCAGACCCGCATGGGCAAGAGCATCGATGCTCTCAAGCACGACCTGTCCCGCCTGCGCACGGGCCGCGCGAGCACCACATTGGTCGATCACATCAAGGTGTCCTACTACGGCTCGGACATGCCGCTCAACCAAGTCGCCACGGTCGCGCTGGCCGACGGCCGCTCGATCGTGATCACGCCGTTCGAAAAAAACATGGTTGCCACGGTGGAAAAGGCCCTGCTTGCCTCGGACATCGGCATCACGCCGACCACCGCCGGCACGGTGATCCGCCTCAACATGCCGCCGCTGACCGAAGAGCGCCGCCGCGAGCTGGCCAAACACGTGTCGCACGAAGGTGAAAACGCCAAGATCGCGATCCGCAACGTGCGCCGCGACGCGCTGCAGCATGTCAAGGATCTGCTCAAGGAAAAGCAGATCACCGAAGACGATGAGCGCAAGGCCGACGATGAAATCCAGAAACTCACGGATCGCTTCGTGAAGGAAGTGGACACCATCGCCAAGGCCAAGGAAGAGGAACTGATGGCCATGTAACCAACGGCCATCGGTGCCGCGCCGCAGCGGACATCGCTGGCGCGGCCATTCCCGTTCTCCTCGGGGGAGAGGACAAGGGTGGGGGGTACTACATCTTGTACGATCGCCGCATCCGCCTCAGCCCTGGCCAACCGCACGGCACCGGTCTGCATCTGGCCGCGCCGGCTGCCCCGAAGAGGCACCCAGGCGAAGGGAAGTGGCTATTTCATGGCAATTCCTTCTCCGGCACCCCCACCCACGAGGCAGACGTCGCCGTTGCGGCTACTCTCCATCGATGACCAGTACTGAGCACAAATTCGTACCTCGCCATATCGGCATCGTGATGGATGGCAATGGCCGCTGGGCCAAGGCACGCCATCGCCCGCGCAGCTTCGGCCACAACGCCGGACGCAAGGCCGTGCGCGAAGTGGTGGAAGGCTGCCTGCGCCAAGGCGTCGAATCGCTCACCCTGTTTGCCTTCTCCAGCGAAAACTGGCTGCGGCCGGCCGATGAAGTGAGCGCATTGATGGACCTGTTCGTGCGCGCGCTGGACAAGGAAGTGGACGAGTTGCACGGCAACGGTGTGCGCCTGCGTTTCATCGGCGAACTGGGTGCTTTCGACGAGCAACTGCAAAAACGCATGCTCGGCGCCATGAAACGTACCGAAGGCAACGACAAGCTGCATATGAACGTCGCCGTCAATTACGGCGGCCGCTGGGACATCGTGCAAGCCGCCCGCAAGGCCGCGATCGCCGTCGCCCAGGGCCAGTTGTCGCCGGAGGCGATCGACGAGGCGGCATTCAATCAATGGACCTGCCTGGCCGAATTGCCCCCGCTGGACCTGTTCATCCGCACCGGCGGCGATCGCCGGGTCAGCAATTTCCTGCTCTGGCAGCTGGCCTATGCGGAGCTGTATTTCACCGATACGCTGTGGCCGGACTTCAACCAGGCCTCGCTGCAGCATGCCATTGATGACTTCGCCCGCCGCGAGCGCCGCTTCGGCCGCACCGGCGATCAGGTCGCCCAGGCCTGACCGCTAAGGAATCTTCATGCTGCGCCAGCGCGTCATCACCGCCCTGCTTCTCGCCCCCCTTGCCATCCTGCTCATCCTGTTGTTGCCGACGAGCGTCTTCGCGTGCCTGCTTGCCGTGGCGTTCCTGGCGGCGAGCTGGGAATGGACGCGGCTGGCCGGCATGAAAAGCCGTGCGACACGCGGCTCGCTGCTTGCGGCGGCAGCGGTGGTGTTTGCCGTGCTCTGGACGTTGCGGACATCGACCTGGGCATGGCATGCGTTGCTCATTGCCGGCGTCGCGTGGTGGCTGCTGGTATGCGTGTGGTTGCGCCATTTCGCGTTCGGCGCGGCGCCCACGCCGGAGAATCGCAACCTGAAACTGCTGGCGGGCGTGTTCGTGGTGTTTCCCGCCTGGGTCGCGACCGTAGGTATCCATGGCAGCGCGCCGCACGGCCATGTGTGGACTTTCCTTGCCATGCTGCTGGTATGGGCGGCCGATACCGGCGCTTATTTCAGCGGACTCTTTTTCGGCAAGCGCAAGCTCGCTCCACAGATCAGCCCGGGCAAGACCTGGGCCGGCGTGTATGGCGCTTTCGCCACCAGCGCGGCAGTGGCCACCGCCGGTGGCTGGCTGCTCGAGGTGCGCGACATGCGCCTGCTTGGGCTGGTAGTGCTGTCGGTGCTGACGGTGGCCGGCTCGATCATCGGCGACCTGCTCGAAAGCCTGATGAAGCGCCACGCCAACGTGAAAGATTCCGGTGTGCTGTTCCCCGGGCACGGCGGCCTGCTCGACCGGCTCGACAGCGTGTTCGCCGCACTGCCGATCTTCGCGCTCGGCAAGTGGCTGCTGGGGCTCTGATCGCGCCGGCATGACGCGCCGCATCGCCGTCGTCGGTGCCACGGGCTCGATCGGTTCGGGCGCGCTGCAGATCATCGCGCAACATCCCGGCCGCTTTCGCGCCAGCGTGCTGGCCGCCCACCGCAACGTCGAAGCCCTGGCTGTGCTGTGCACACGCCATCGGCCCGTACTGGCCATCATCGCGGACAAAACCCTGGAGGCCGCACTGGCGCGCCGGCTGGCCGCCGCCGGCGTGCGTTGCGAGGTCGCCGGTGGCGCCGAGGCCATCGCCCAGGCAGTGGCGTCGGGCGCTTGCGACGACGTGATCGCGGCCAGCAGCGGTATCGCCGGCATCGCGCCGGCACTGGCGGCGGCCCGCGCCGGTAAACGGCTGCTGCTGGCCAATACCGAATCGATGGTGACCGCTGGCGTCCTGCTGCGGCAGGCACTCATACAGGGCGGCGGCCAGCTGATCCCCCTGGATGGCCGCCAGCATGCGATCTTCCGCTGCCTGTCGTCCTGCAGGCCGGTCCAGGCCGATGGCCTTACGTTGACGCTGGTGGGCTCGGGTGGGGTATTCCGGGGCTGCAGCCGCGCCCAACTGATGACCGCCGGCCCAGAGCACATCGGCCCTTCGCCGCCATACCCCGGCAAGGCGCTGGACAGGGTCAACGCGGCCAGCCTGATGGATCTGGGCCTGGGTCTTATCCAGGCCCATCACCTGTTCGCCGTGCCGGCGGATCGCCTGCGCGTGATGCTGCAAGCCGACGGGCAAGTGCGCGGCATCGTAGAGCGCCCTGGCAGCGAGGCCCCGATTCAAATCGGCCAGCTGGACCCCCGCCAGTCTGTTGGGGCCGCCCTGGCGTGGCCCGAGCGTATCGATCAGGCCCAAAGCCCGCCCGAGCCTCTCCAGGCAACACCAGCGGCCTTCGAAAAACCGGACGTAAAAACCTTCCGCTGCCCATCCCTCGCGCTCCAGGCCCTGCGTGCGGGCGGCGACGCCGGCACCATCCTGAATGCGGCCAACGAGGTGGCCGTCACGGCCTTCCTGGCCGGCTCCCTGCCGTTCCTGTCCATCGCCGACCTGATCGAGCAGGCCCTGATGGAACTGCCGCCGCAACCCGTGGTCGATATCCAAACCCTGAGCGAACGCGACCGGACAGCTCGTGAAGCCGTCCGGCGGGTACTTCGCAACGCTTGCTGATAAGCTTTAAGTTCCCAAGAGACGTACCAGATTTAATGAATCCCTTTTTCGGCTCGGTGTTCTGGTTGGCGGTCACGCTCGGCGTGCTGGTGACCTTTCACGAATTCGGACACTACTGGGTCGCACGGCGTTGCGGCGTGAAAGTGCTGCGCTTCTCGGTCGGCTTTGGTCCGGCCATCTGGAAGCGCGTGGGCCGCGACGGCACCGAATACCAGATCGCATCCATTCCGCTCGGCGGCTACGTCAAGATGCTTGATGCGCGCGAGGGCGAGGTCGATCCGGCGCTGCTCGGCCAGGAATTCACCCATCAATCGATCTGGAAGCGCATTGCCATCGTGGCGGCGGGACCGGGTTTCAACATCATCTTCACCATCGCCGCATTCTGGCTGATGTTTGTGCTGGGACGCACCGACTACGCACCGATCGTCAGCGCCGCGCCGCAAAGCATCGCCGCGCAAGCGGGCATACGCCCCGGCGATCGCTTGCTAAGCGTCGGCGGCACGCCCGTGGCGACGTGGACCGATTCGTTCGAATCGATCGCCAACGGCATGCTGAGCCGCACTCCGCTTGCCATCATGGTACGCGGCACCGATGGCGCGGACCGTTCGCTGGTGTTGCCACTCAACCAGTTGCCGCCGGGCGAGGATGTCGGCCATTACATGGACAAGCTCGGCCTGCTGCCCGCGCCGGAGCCGCCGGTTGCCGCCACGGTCAAGGCAGGCGAACCCGCGTCGCTGGCCGGCATGCAGGGCGGCGACCGGATCGTCAGCATCGACGGCAACGCCATTGCCACCTTCGGGGATCTGAGCAAACAGATCGCGGCCGCCGCGGCACATTCGCCGGCGCTGTCGGTGGATGTCGAGCGCAACGGCAAGCCCATGCACTTCACCGTCACGGCCCGCATGGAATCGCAGAACGGCGAAACCCCGCACTGGGTCATCGGCATCACCGAGCCGGCACCGGAAACCGCCATCCAGCGCTACAGCCCGTTAAAGGCGTTGGCTGCCTCGCTGGAACTGACCTGGCAGCGCACCACCGAAAGCTTCACCATGGTCGGCAAGATGATTACCGGCCAGGCCGCCGCCAGCAACCTCACCGGCATCATCGGCATCGCCCAGGTCGCCAACGCCGCCGCACAGATGGGCCTGGACCGGTTCCTGGATTTCCTGGGCCTGGTCTCGCTCAGCCTGGCCATCGTCAACCTGCTGCCCATTCCGATCTTGGACGGCGGGCACCTGCTGTATTACCTTATCGAGCTGGTCAAAGGCAGCCCAGTCAGTGAGCGGACCATGATCGCGGGCCAGTACGTGGGCATCGCCTTGCTGTTCACGTTGCTGGGGCTGACTTTCTACAACGACATCCATCGCATCATCCTGCCCTCGTGAGACGGATGCGCGCCGCCGACAACATCATGTTGCCTGCAGGCCGCGGCTTCCTCATTGCGTGGCAACCCACCCGCATCGCGGCGCCCGGCACCCTGTTGCCGGATCCGCCAAGTGCGGGTGCGAACTAAAACACGGGGGCGGGCTCGTTCCAGCCCCAGAAAAATACAGCGGGGCGGCCGGATTGGCCGCCCCGTCCGAATAACACAACGGAATCGACGATGAAGCGTATCGCCGCCCTGATCCTGCTTGCCTCCCTTTCCACGAGTGCTTTCGCACTTGAACCGTTCGTCGTTTCCGATATCCGTATCGAAGGCCTCAACCGCATCTCGGCCGGCACGGTGTTCAACTACCTGCCGGTCAACAAAGGCGATCGCCTCACCAGCGAAGAAGCCCAGCAGGCCATCCGTGCCCTGTACAACACCAAGTTCTTCAGCGACGTCGAACTTGAGCGCGACGGCAACATCCTGGTGGTCAAGGTGGTGGAGCGTCCGTCCATCGCCAAGCTGACGATCCGCGGCAACAACGACATCAAGACCGACGACCTCAAGAAAGGCCTCAAGGACATCGGCCTGACCGAAGGCGAAACCTTCGATCGCCTCGCGCTGGACCGCGTGCAGCAGGAGTTGATCCGCCAGTACTACAACCGCGGCAAATACAACGTGTCGGTGACCCCGCACGTGACCCAGCTGGACCGCAACCGCGTGGCCATCGACATCGAAATCCGCGAAGGCAAGGTCGCCAAGCTCAAGGAAGTGAACATCGTGGGCAACACGGCGTTCACCACCAAGCAGATCGAGAAGAACTTCGAGTCCGGCACCACCAATTGGCTGTCGTGGTATTCGAAGAACGACCAGTATTCGCAGGACAAGCTGTCGGGCGACCTCAAGAAGCTGCAGTCCTATTACATGGACCGCGGCTACGCCGATTTCAACCTGGATTCCTCGCAGGTGACCATCTCGCCGGACAAGCGCGCGATGTACATCGCCGCCGACGTTGTCCAGGGTGACATCTACCACATTTCCGACACCCACCTGCTGGGCCAGCTGATCCTGCCGGAAGACACGCTGCGCAAGCTGGTATACGTGCACAACGGCGACCTGTTCAACCGCCGTGCGATCGAAGCAACCTCCGATTCGATCAAGGCGCTGCTGGCCAACATCGGCTACGCCTTCGCCAAGGTGAACTCGGTTCCCAAGCTGGACAAGGTCAACCACACCGCGGACATCACCTGGTACATCCAGCCAGGTCCGCGCGTGTATGTGCGCCGCGTGATCTTCCAGGGCAACACCCGCACCGAAGACGACGTGCTGCGCCGTGAAATGCGCCAGCTGGAAGGGGCCTGGTATTCGCAGGCCGCGATCGACCGCTCGAAGATCCGCCTGCAGCAGCTGGGCTACTTCAAGACCGTCACCATCGACAAGCAGACCGTGCCCGGCAGCGACGACGAAGTCGACCTGACGGTGAAGGTGGAAGAACAGTCCGCCGGCAGCCTCACCTTCGGCGTGGGCTATTCGCAGTACTCGGGCATCATCCTGTCCAGCTCGGTTTCGCAGAACAACTTCCTCGGCACCGGCGACCGCTTCAGCGTCAGCGGCGAGCGCAGCGACTACCTGACCCAGATCAGCGCCAGTTACGGCAACCCGTTCCTGACCGAAAACGGCATCGGCATCGGCTACAACGCGACCTTCTCGCGCGCGGACTACACCGACCTGGGCAGCCAGTACGCCAGTTACTCCAACAGCACCAAGTCGTTCTCGACCACGCTGGGTTTCCCGATCACCGACTTCGACCGCGTCAGCGGCAGCCTCGGCATCGGCAGCACCAAGATCAACACCTATGTCGGCTACACGCCGCAGGTGCTGGTGGACTACATCAACGCGCTGGGCCACGACACCATCCACACCTGGACGGGCTCGATAGGCTGGGTGCACGACACGCGCAACTCCTACTGGGCACCCACGCACGGTGGCCAGCTGTCGGCGTCCGTCAACGTCGCCCTGCCCGGCTCCACCGTGCAGTACTGGACCTTCAACGGCGAGGCCAACCATTACTGGCCGATCGGCAAGGGCTTCGTGCTGTACCTGGATGGCAAGGTGGGCTACGGCAGCACCTACGGCAACCAGACCTACGAGTTCACCACGGCCGACTACAACATTTCCCCCGGCGTCGGCTACAAGGCGGGACAGAATGTCGCCTTCCCGTTCTGGATGAACTTCTACGCCGGCGGCGTGACCGACCTGCGCGGCTTCCAGGACAACACCCTGGGTCCGCGCGCCTGCGCCGGCACGGCGGCCAACGGCGGCCCGATCACGGCGCTCTCCAACGGCTACTGCCCGGGCAGCACCTACTCGTACGCACAGCCGATCGGCGGTGCGTTCAAGGTGCTGGGCACGGCCGAGATGTACCTGCCGCTGCCGTTCCTCAAGGACATCAACACCGCGCGCGTCTCGTGGTTCGTCGACGTCGGCCAGGCGTATTCCTCGATCAGCAACTTCCGCGCTAGCCAGCTCGATGCCTCCACCGGTGTCTCGCTGCACTGGCAGGCGCCGATCGGGCCGCTGATCATCAGCCTCGGCTTCCCGTTCCGCTCGCAGCCTGGCGATGCCCAATACGAGGAGCGCATCCAGTTCACCTTCGGCAGCCAGTTCTGATCCGATCGACGCTGATCGGATCGAGCACCGCTCGATCTCAAGGAACTGCCTACAGAAAGCGCGGCCATGCCGCGCTTTCTTTTAGATCCGCAAAATCATGCGCGCGATGGGCAATGCCCCCTACAATGCGCCGCATGCCGGGGAGGCCTGCATGAGCACCATCCACTACAGCATCGCCGAGCTTGCCGAACGCTTCTCGCTCCAGTTCCAGGGCGATGGCGCGCGCCTCATCGACGGCGTCGGCACCCTGGCGGGAGCCGGCCCCAGCCAGCTGAGCTTTCTGTCCAACAGCAAATATGCCGCGCAGCTGTCGGCCACGCGTGCCGGCGTGGTGGTGCTTGGCAAGGATGCGCTGCCCAACTGCCCTACCGCGTCCCTGGTCGCACGCGACCCCTATGTGGCATACGCCCATATCGCCGCGCTGTTCGAACGCCTGCCCGCCGCCGCCCCCGGCGTGCACCCCAGCGCGGTCGTCGCCGCGGGAGCGCGCGTGAGCGCCACGGCAAGCATCGGGCCCTGCTGCGTGATCGAAGACGGCGCCGTCATCGAGGACGGCGCGGTGCTGGGTCCGCACTGCATCATCGGCCCCGAGTGCACGGTCGGTGCGCAATCGCGGCTGGTCGCCCGCGTGACGCTGGTTACGCGCGTCACGCTCGGCAAGCGCGTGCTGGCCCATCCGGGCGCAGTGATCGGCTCGGATGGATTTGGCCTGGCCTTCGATCGCGATCACTGGGTGAAGCTGCCGCAGCTGGGCGGCGTGCGCATCGGCGACGATTGCGAAATTGGTGCCAACACCACCATCGATCGCGGCGCCCTGGACGATACCGTGCTGGAAGAAGACGTGCGCCTGGACAACCAGATCCAGATCGCCCATAACGTCCACATTGGCGCGCACACCGCCATGGCGGGCTGCGCAGCCGTCGCCGGCAGCGCGAAAATCGGCCGCTATTGCATGATCGGCGGCAATGCCGGCGTGCTGGGCCATCTGGAACTGGCCGACCGGGTTACCATTACGGCCAAGAGCCTGGTGACACATTCCATTCGGGAGGCCGGCGAATACTCCTCCGGCGTGCCACTGCAGGAAAACCGCCATTGGCGCCGCAATGCTGCGCGCTTCAAACACCTGGACGAGTACGCGCGCCGGCTGTCGGCGCTGGAAAAGGATAAGAACGATGACTGACAACACCGCTTCGATCACGCTGCCGGTGAACGTGGAGCAGATCCAGCAACTGCTGCCCCACCGCTACCCCTTCCTACTGGTCGACCGCGTGATCGAGATCGTGCCCGATCAAACCGTGGTGACGCTCAAGAACGTCACTATCAACGAGCCGTTTTTCAACGGGCACTTCCCCGGCCATCCGGTCATGCCCGGCGTGCTGATCGTCGAAGCCATGGCGCAGTCCGCCGGCCTGCTCACCCAGCTCAGCGAGCGCGCCAAGGGCAATGCCGCCAGCGCGCTGTTCTATCTGGCAAAGGTGGACAACGCACGCTTCAGCGCACCGGTGGTGCCTGGGGACCAGTTGCGCATGGAAGTGAAGCTCAAGCGCCTGCTGCGCAGCATGGGGCTGTTCGAAGCGCGCACCCTGGTCGATGGCAAGGAAGTGGCAAGCTGCGAACTGATGTGCGCCGCGAGGACGGAAAAATGATCCATCCGACCGCGCAGATCGATCCCACTGCCGTCATCGGTTCGAACGTGCGCATCGGCGCCTACACGGTGATCGGCGCCCAGGTACATATCGGCGAGGGCACCGTCGTCGGGCCGCATGTGGTCATCGAAGGTCCCACGCGCATCGGCAAGGATAACCGCATCGCCCAGTTCGCCTCGCTCGGCGGCGATCCGCAGGACATGAAGTTCAACGGCGAGCGCACGGAACTGGTGATCGGCGACCGCAACCTGATTCGCGAATTCGTCACCATCAATCGCGGCACCGGCGACGGCGGCGGCATCACCCGCATCGGCAACGACAACTGGCTGCTGGCCTACGTGCATGTCGCGCACGATTGCACGATCGGCAACCACACCATTTTCTCCAACTATTCGGCGCTGGCCGGGCATGTGGAAGTGGGTGACTGGACGGTGTTTTCCGGCTATTCCGGCGCGCACCAGTTCTGCAAGATCGGCGAGCACGCCTTCATCGCCATGGGCTGCCTGCTGGGCGCCGACGTACCGCCGTTCCTGATGATGGCCAACGACCAGGGCGGCCGCCCGCGCGGCTTGAACACCACGGGCCTGAAGCGCCGCGGGTTCGAGTCGGACCGCATCACCGCCATCAAACGCGCCTACCGCACGCTGTACACCTCGGGCCTGTCGCTGTCGGAGGCGCGCGAGCAGTTAGCCGAGCAGGCCAAAGACAGCGAGGACGTACGCGCGATGCTCAGCTTCATTGATCGCAGCGAGCGCGGCCTGGCACGCTGACGGCGCAGCCGCGCGTTCCCCGCGACGTGGGAGGTTTGGATATGCAAGCTCCTGATGTCGTCCAAGGCGATGCCGGCGCCAGCCAGCCGTTGATCGTGCTGCTGGCCGGCGAGGATTCCGGTGACCAGCTGGGCAGCGACCTGATTGTCGCGCTGCGCCGCCACTACCCGCATGCGCGCTTCGCCGGCATCGGCGGCAAGCGCATGCAGGAGCAAGGCTTTCAGTCGTGGTACGACATCCGCGAACTGTCGCTGTTCGGCTTCGCCGAAGTGGTCAGCCATTTGCCGCGCCTGCTTAAATTGCGCAAGGCACTGGTCGCGCGCGTCATCGCCGAAAAGCCCATCGTCGTGGTCGGTATCGATGCGCCCGATTTCAACCTTGGGGTGGAACAGCGGCTCAAGGCGGCGGGCCTGCGCACCGTGCACTACGTCAGTCCGTCGATCTGGGCGTGGCGCGAAAATCGCGCGGAAAAAATCGGCCAAAGCGCCCATCGCGTGCTGTGCCTGTTCCCGATGGAACCGCCCATCTATGCCCGGCACGGCATCGATGCACGCTTTGTCGGCCATCCGCTCGCCGATCGTTTTCCGCTCGTCTGCGACCGCATCCCCGCGCGGCGCGCCTTGCAGTTGCCACTGGACGTTCCCGTGCTGGCGGTGCTGCCGGGCAGCCGGCATTCGGAGTTGGAACGCCTGGGTGTACCGTTTCTCGATGCCGCCAGGCGCGTGGCCGCCGCCCTGCCGGGTCTGCGCATCATCATTCCCGCCGCCAATGCGCGCGCGCTCGCCACGCTCAAGACCATGCTCGCGCGCGGCCCGCACGACGAAATGATGCCGATACTGCTCGATGGCCAGGCACACGATGCCATGCTCGCGGCGGACGTAGTGCTGCTCGCCTCAGGCACCGCCACGCTGGAAGCCATGCTGGCGAAGCGGCCGATGGTGGTGGGTTATCGCGTGTCGCCGTTGAGCTACCGCATCGCGCGCATGCTCAACATGCTCAAGACCGACGTGTATGCGCTGCCCAACATCCTGGCGCGCGCCTGCGGCATGGGGCCGAAGGCCATGCTGGTACCCGAGCTGATGCAGGAGCAATGCACGGCGGCGAATCTGGCCAAGGCCGCACTGGAACTGTTTCGCGACAGCGATCGGCGCGGCGCCATCGTTGCCGCGTTCGAACAGCTGCATGAAACGCTGCGCGGCCAATTGCACGGCCACGCGGGCGATCATGCTGCGGCGGCCATTGCCCAATTGCTCGATGCGCCCGCTGTCAATGCGCGCTAACATCGGCGCCGCATGAAGTCGAGCTACGATTCAGCCCCCGCATCGCCGCGCCTGCCGCCGAACGGCGACGAATCAGCCCTAGCCCCGCTGGTCGCGGGCGTGGACGAAGCCGGACGCGGACCGCTGGCCGGCCCACTGGTCGTCGCTGCGGTCATACTGGACCGGCAACGCCCTATCGATGGATTGAACGACTCCAAGAAGCTCAGCCACGCCAGGCGCGAGTCGCTGTATCCGCTGATCGTCGAACGCGCGCTGGCGCATTGCGTGGTGGTGATCGAGGTGGAAGAAATCGACCGCCTCAACATCTTCCAGGCCACCATGGCCGGCATGAGCCGCGCGGTCAGAGGCTTGTCGCCCCTCGCCAACGAGGCATGGATCGACGGCAATCGTCTGCCCAAGGACCTGCCCTGCCCCGGTCGCGCCATCGTTGGCGGCGATGCGCTGGAGCCGGCAATCAGCGCCGCATCGATCCTGGCCAAGGTGAGCCGCGACCGCTTGATGATCGCGATGGAAACGCAACATCCGGGCTACGGCTTCGCCACGCACAAGGGTTATGGCACGCCTGCGCATCTTGCCGCACTGGAACGGTTGGGCCCTTGCGTCGAGCATCGCCGCAGCTTCGCGCCGGTCAAGCTGTTGCTCGATCAAGGCAAGTTGTTCTGAGCGAGGCATAGGCGCGCATTTGCCGCGCACCATGTTCAGCCATCTGTGCAACCTTTCCTATTGCACGCGCATCTGAAGGGGTATGCAATGGTGCTGCAAGATCGCCGCAACGGACCGCATGCACCGATGCGGCGATATTCCGCACGGACGCCAACAATAACCATCCGATGCCCATGAGCGCGCGCGTAACAAGCACGCCGTCTCATGCATACCGGATCCCAAGGAGCGTGCCATGATGCTTCCTTTCCGTCGCCGACCGACCTCGCCGAAACCTTCGTCCAAGAGCCGGGACATCGACACTGCCAACCGGGCGGTCGAAACCTCATCGGCCCATCACTCTGCCGCCGGGCTGCATCACCTGGACTACAACCTCGAACCGCTGGCCGTGGAGAGCCTTTCGCACTACACCCAGCCGATGGCCGGCGAACGCTTCCGCGTGCACTGAGCGTACAACGGCGCAGTCGCCCCGGCGGGCTATCGAAGCCCCGGCCCGGGCTCAAGCTGGCCGCCGGGCGGGCATGATTCCGATGACGGCGCCCGCGGGCTTGTCAATTCTTGCCCGCCATCGATCACACCGTTAGGCTGGGACATTGCTTCGCGCGCGAGCCATGTCCCTCCGTTTCGCTCATCTGCACCTGCACAGCGAGTATTCGCTGGTCGATTCGACCATCCGCATCAAGGCGCTGGTCGAGGCCTGCGTGCGCGACGGTGCACCGGCGGTCGCGCTCACCGACGAATGCAACATGTTCGCGCTGGTGAAGTTCTACAAGGCGTGCAGCGCGGCCGGCATCAAGCCCATCGGCGGATGCGATCTGTGGATCAGCGCGCCGGACGATCCGCGGCCGTGGCGCCTGACCGTGCTATGCCAGAACCGCGACGGCTATCTCAACTTGTCCCGCCTGATATCGCGCGCATGGCGCGAAGGCCAGCACGGCGGTCGCGCGCTGGTCGATGCGGGCTGGCTCACGGCCGATGCGACATCGGGCCTGATCGCGCTGCTTGGCCGCGAGAGCGAAATCGGCCGTATCGCAGTGCATCAAGATACCCACACCGCCACGCCGCGCCTGCAGGCGCTGGCGCGGCTGTTCGACGATCGCCTGTACCTGGAGCTGACCCGCTGCGGCCGCGAGGGCGAGGAGGCGTGGAACAATGCCGCGCTCGCGCTCGCCACCGAAGTCGATTTGCCGGTCATCGCCAGCAACGACGTGCGCTTCATCAAGCCGGAAGATTTCGAAGCCCACGAAGCGCGCGTGTGCATCCACCAGGGCCGCGTGCTGGCCGATCCCAAGCGTCCGCGCGACTACAGCGAAGCACAGTATTTCAAACGCCAGGACGACATGGCCGCCTTGTTCGCGGACATCCCCGAGGCGCTGGAAAACACCCTGGAGCTGGCCAAGCGCTGCAATCTCGAGCTGAGCTTTGGCACCTATTACCTGCCCAACTTCCCGGTGCCCCAGGGCCACGACCTGGACAGCTACATCCGCCAGACCGCGCGCGAAGGCTTGAAAGAACGCCTCACCAGCGCCCCGCTGGCCGACGGCTACACGCTGGCCGACTACCAGGCGCGGCTGGAGCGCGAGCTGGACGTCATCATCAAGATGGGCTTCCCCGGCTACTTCCTGATCGTGGCGGACTTCATCAACTGGGGTAAGCACAACGGCATCCCGGTCGGCCCCGGCCGCGGTTCGGGCGCGGGTTCGCTGGTGGCGTGGGTGTTGAAGATCACCGATCTGGATCCGCTGCAGTTCAATCTGCTGTTTGAGCGCTTCCTCAACCCCGAGCGCGTGTCGATGCCCGACTTCGACATTGACTTCTGCATGGACCGCCGCGATGAGGTGATCGACTACGTCGCGCGCAAATACGGCCGCGACCACGTCAGCCAGATCATCACCTACGGCTCGATGGCGGCCAAGGCGGTGCTGCGCGATTCCGGCCGCGTGCTCGGCATGGGGTACAACGCGGTCGACCGCATCGCCAAGCTGATTCCGGCGCGCCCGCTCGATTTGACGCTGTCGTGCGTGCTGGGCCGGTCGGAGAAGGCGCAAAAAGAACCCGACCGCGTGGTCAAGGAGTTCTGCGAACTCTACGAGCAGGACGAGGAAGCGCGCTCGCTGATCGACCTGGCGCTAAAGCTGGAAAACCTCACCCGCAACGCCGGCAAGCACGCCGGCGGCGTGGTGATCGGCCCCAAGCCGCTCACCGAATTCGCACCGCTGTTCTGCGAACCGGGCGGCACCGGCGTGGTCACGCAGTACGACAAAGACGACGTGGAAGCCGTCGGCCTGGTGAAGTTCGACTTCCTGGGCCTGCGCACGCTCACCATCATCGACTGGGCAGTGAAGGCGATCAACGAGCGCCGCCAAACAAGCGGCGAAGCGCCACTGGACATCGCCACGCTGCCGCTGGACGATCCGGCGCCCTACAACCTGCTGAAAAAAGCGCAGACGGTCGCCGTGTTCCAGCTCGAATCCTCGGGCATGCAGCGCATGCTCAAGGATGCGAAACCTGATCGCTTCGAAGACATCATCGCGCTGGTGGCACTGTATCGCCCCGGCCCCATGGACCTGATTCCCAGCTTCGTCGCGCGCAAGCACGGCCGGGAGGAAGTGGAATATCCCGACCCGCGCGTTGAGCCCATCCTGAAAGAGACCTACGGCATCATGGTCTACCAGGAGCAGGTGATGCAGATGGCGCAGATCGTGGGCGGCTATTCGCTCGGCGGCGCCGACCTGCTGCGCCGCGCGATGGGCAAGAAGAAAGTCGAGGAAATGGCCAAGGAGCGCGCCAAGTTCCGCGAAGGCGCGGCCAAGGACGGTCTGAGCGGCGAAAAAGCCGACGCCATCTTCGACCTGATGGAAAAATTCGCCGGCTACGGCTTCAACAAGTCGCACGCGGCCGCTTACGCGCTGGTCTCCTACCAGACCGCGTGGCTGAAGGCGCACTACCCCGCCGAGTTCATGGCCGCGACGATCTCCTCGGACATGGACAACACCGACAAGGCGGTGACCTTCCTGGACGAATCGCGCGCCATCGGCCTGACCATCCTGCCGCCGGACGTGAACGCATCGGCGTTCATGTTCGTGGCGGTCGAACCGAAGGTGATCCGCTATGGCCTGGGCGCGATCAAAGGCGTCGGCCAGGGCGCGTGCGAGGCCATCGCCCAGGAGCGCCAGCAGGGCGGCGTCTACAAGGATCTGGCCGACTTCTGCCGGCGCGTGGACCCGTCCAAGCTCAACCGGCGGGTGCTCGAAGCACTGATCCTTTCCGGCGCGCTCGATGCACTGGCGCCCACGCGCGCCAGCCTGATGCTGCAACTGCCCGACGCCATCAAGGCCGCCGAGCAGCACCTGCGCGACCGCCAGTCCGGCCAGAACGACATGTTCGGCGCCGCCATGGGCTGCACCGCGCCAGTCGTGCAGGTAGACCTGCAGACCGCGCCCGAATGGCCGCTGGAGCAGAAGCTGCAGGGCGAGCGCGATACGCTCGGCCATTACCTGTCCGGCCATCCCACCGATCCGTGGCGCGAGGAACTGGCCCAACTGGCCACCTGCCCGCTCGGCGAGATCGCCGACCGCTACCAGCCGCCCAAGCCGCGCCGCAACGACGATGGCGACAACAACCGTTTCCGCCGTGGACCCGACACGCCCTGGACCGTGGCCGGCATGGTGGTGGCCGTGCGCAAACGCGGCGACAGCGACGCCTTCGTACGCCTGGAAGACGGTACCGGCAGCGTCGAGGTGAGCTTCTTCGGCGAGCTGTACCAGCAGGTGGCGCCGCTGCTGACGCGCGACGAGCTGCTGGTGGTGGAAGGCGGCCTGCGCATCGACGAATTCTCCGGCGGCGGCTTCCAGCTGCGCGCCCGCAACGCCTACACGCTGGCCGACGCCTGCCGGCGCTTCGCGCGCTTGATGCGCGTGAAGATCAACGGCATCGGCCCCGATTTCATCACCCAGTTCCGCCAGGCCCTGGCCGGCCACCGCGGCGGCAACGCCAGCGTGGTGCTCAGCGGCTACCACAACGCCATCGCACAGGCGGACTTCGAATTCGGGCAGGAATGGAAAGTCAACGCGATTCCCGAGCTGCTGCGCGCCGTGCGCGGCATGCCTGGGGTGACGGGCGCCGGCCTGAGGATCGTCAAAGGCGACTGACTCGCCAACGCTCTCCCCTGCATGCAGCGGGGGCCTGGGGAGGGGTGAAACCCTACACGTCATCGCGAGATTCAATGCCCCCTCGCAACCTCCCCTGCACGCAGGGGGAGGGGCAAAAGCCGTCCCATACGCCCCCGTTCCCGCCACGTCACCCACCCCGGGTATACTGCGCGGCTTCCGTGCCACTTCGCGCCCGAATGAATCACAATTTCCTCGATTTTGAACAACCTATTGCCGAGCTGGAGGCCAAGATCGAGGAGCTCCGGCACGCCAGCACCGGCCATGACGTCAACATCGACGACGAAGTCGGCCGCCTGCGCGAAAAGCTCAAGCTGCGCACGGCGGACATCTTCCGCACCCTCACGCCCTGGCAGATCACCCAGCTCTCGCGCCACCCCGCGCGCCCCTACACGCTCGATTACATCGGCGTGATGTGCGAGGAATTCCACGAACTGGCCGGCGACCGCGCCTATGCCGACGACGCCGCCATCGTGGGCGGCCTGGGGCGCATCAACGGGCGCCAGGTAGTCATCATCGGCCACCAGAAGGCGCGCGATACCAAGGGCAAGGTGCGGCGCAACTTCGGCATGCCCCGCCCGGAAGGCTATCGCAAGGCGCTGCGCCTGATGAAGCTGGCCGAGCGTTTCAAACTGCCGCTGCTCACGCTGATCGACACGCCCGGCGCCTATCCGGGCGTGGGCGCCGAGGAACGCGGCCAGAGCGAGGCCATCGCGCGCAACCTGCTGGAAATGGCCGAGCTGAAGGTGCCGATCATCTGCACCGTGATCGGCGAAGGCGGTTCGGGCGGCGCGCTGGCGATCGGCGTGGGCGATCGCACGATCATGCTGCAATATTCCACCTATTCGGTGATCTCGCCCGAAGGCTGCGCCTCGATCCTGTGGAAGAGCGCCGAAAAAGCCCGCGACGCCGCCGAAGCACTGGGCCTGATCGCCCCGCGCCTGCTCGAACTTGGCCTGATCGACAAGGTCGTGCGCGAGCCCCTGGGCGGCGCGCATCGCAATCCGCAGTCCATGGCCATCCGCCTCAAAGCCGTGCTGCTCAACGAGCTGGACAAGCTCCAGGCCATACCGGTCCCCGAGCTGTTGGAGCAACGCTACCAACGCCTGCGCGGCTACGGCGCGTACCAGGAATAAACCGGACGATCTTTCCTCCCGCGAGGGAAGATCCACCGCAGCCATCACGCCCACGCGCTACCATCCCGACCATTCCCCGGGACGCACGCCCATGGCCAACGATCAAACCAACAAACTTGCCGTATTGATCGATGCCGACAACACCCAGCCGTCGATCGCCGACGGCTTGCTGGCCGAGGTGGCCAAGTACGGCACCGCGCACGTCAAGCGCGCCTACGGCGACTGGACCGGTACGCAGCTGAAAAGCTGGAAGGAACAACTGCTCACCCAGTCGATTCAGCCAATCCAGCAGTTCAGCTACACCAGCGGCAAGAACGCCACCGACTCGGCCATGATCATCGATGCGATGGATCTGCTTTATTCGGGCCGCTTCGACGGTTTCTGCATTGTCTCCAGCGACAGTGACTTCACCCGCCTGGCCGCGCGCATCCGCGAATCGGGCCTGATCGTGTATGGCTTTGGCGCACGCAAGACACCCGAGCCCTTCGTGGCCGCGTGCGACAAGTTCATCTACACCGAAATACTCGCCGCCAAGCCCGACGAGGAACAACCGCTCAAGCCGCGCACCGCCGCGCAGCTGAAACAGGACAGCGGCCTGATCAACCTGCTGCGCAACGCCATCGACGCCGCTTCCGACGAGGAAGGCTGGGCGGGGCTGGGCGGCGTCGGCTCGATCATCACCAAGCAACGGCCCAATTTCGACTCGCGCAGCTACGGCTACGGCAAGCTCAGCGAACTGATCGAGGCGGTCAAGCTCTTTGAGGTGGACCGCCGCAGCCCCGGCGACGGGCGTCCCAAGTCGATCTATGTGCGCAACAAGAAAAGCCCGGTGGCGCGTGGCTGACGACGATGCCCTGCGGGACATCCTGCGGCAGGCATTGGATGCGCATCCGCACCAGCCGTTATGCGTGGCCTACAGCGGCGGCCCCGATTCCACCGCCTTGCTGCACGCCCTGGCGCATCTGCCCCAAGCGCGCGCACGCGGCCTGCGCGCCATCCACATCGATCACGGCCTGCACGCGCAAAGCAGGCAGTGGGCGGCGCATTGCCAAGCGTTCTGCGCCACGCTCGGCCTGCCATGCGAGGTGCACGTGGCCAACGTGGATCGCACCGCCGGCATCGGCCTGGAAGCAGCCGCGCGCCATGCGCGTTACGCCATTTTCGCCCAACAACTGCATACGCACGAGCGGCTTGCGTTCGGCCACCACCGCGATGATCAGGCCGAAACCGTACTATTGAAATTGCTGCGCGGCGCGGGTCCGGAAGGACTCGGCGGCATGCGCGCCGAACGGCCACTGGGGCGCGGCACGATCTGGCGTCCCTTGCTGGATACGCCGCGCCAACTTTTGCGCGATTACGTTGCCGCACACGGCCTGTCCTGCATTCACGACCCGTCCAACGACGATGCGCAACTGGCGCGCAATCACCTGCGGCACGGCATCATGCCGCTGTTGCACGCACACTGGCCGCAGGCCGCGATCGCCATAACGCACAGCGCCAGGCTATGCCGCCAGGCCGCCGACACGCTGCAGCAGGATTGGCACGCCACCTACGAGCGCCTGCGCGAGGAGCAAACCAACAGCCTGGATGCACGCGGCTGGCTTGCGCTGGCGCCCGCTTTGCGCGGGCCGCTGCTGGCCCACTGGCTGCATACGCAAGGCCTGTCCGCACCGACGACCGCGCAGCGCGAGCAAATTGAACGCCAATGCACCGCCGAGCACGGCCAATTGCCATGCATCCAATGGCCTGGCACCGAAGTGCACGTATGGAAAAACCGCTTGTGGGCCATGCCCCGGCGCCAGCACACCGTCTGGCCGGCCCAGTTGCACTGGCAGGGCGAACGTTTGCCGCTGCCCGATGGCAGCCTGCTGAGCATGGAACCGCCGGTGCAACTTCCCATTCCATTGCGCGTGCGCTGGCGCAATGGCGGCGAGCAGATCAAACCGGCCGGCGACCGCCACACCCGCGATCTGCGCACGCTGTTCCAGGCCGCAGCCATTCCGCCGTGGCAGCGCGAGGCACTGCCGCTGCTCTATGAAGGCGACGAGCTGATCGCGGTGGCCGACCGTTGGCTCAGCGCGCGCGCCGAGGCGCTATTCAAACCGCTCGGCGCACGCCCACGCTGGCAGCCGGCGGCCTAAGGCGCGTCAGGGCTTCTGTCCAACCTTGCCTTCCAGCCCCTGCGACGGTATCGCGGACGAACCGGCCACCTTGCGTTGGACGAAGTACATCAGCACGAACGACAGCAACGTCGTGCACACCAGGACGTCGCCCAGCACATCGAAGTGCAACAGCCTCCCATCGGCCAGCTGCTTGACGACCAGCCCGCCCAGCATGGCCGCCAAGCCGCCGGACATCTGCTGCAGCGAGGAACTGACCGACATGTATGCGCCGCGATCGGACGGCGTAGGCAACGCCGACATCAGCGCCGAAGACGAAATCATGCGCGAGAAAATACCGATCTGCAGCAGCGCGCTCACCGTCACCAAGGTCCAGAACGCCACGTTGGACATGCGCGTATAGATCAGCACCATCACGATCGTCACCGCGCAACCGAACGCAAACACGCGGAACTTGCCGAATTTATCGCTGGCGCGGCCGATCAGCGGCCCCATGATCGCCGACACGGTGCCGGTGATCAGATACACCAGCGACAACTGATCGATCGGAATGCCCACGTTGTGCACCACGAACAACGTCGAATACGGCATCAGCAGGAATCCGCCCATGGTCAGCATCGCCGTGGTGACGAAACCGATCAGGTACGAGCGGGTGGTGAGCGTATGCAGCAAGTGATGCAGCGGATGCTTATCCGGACGCAGCGCCAGGTGCGCATTGACCGGGCGCAGGCGGCCGAAGATGGTGCCGCTGACCAGGGCGCACACGGTCACGATCAGGAAAAACGGTGCGTTCCAGCCCCAACGGCTCGATAGCGCCAGGCTCAACGGCAAGCCGAGCACGGTGCTGGCCGCGAAGGCGGACTGGATGAATCCCATCACGCGCCCGCGCATCGACAGCGGAAACAGATCGGTGACGATCGCCATCGACGCGGCGCCCACCACGCCCGCGAACAAACCGGTCACCATGCGCGCCAGCAGCAGTGCGAGGTAGGTGTGGGCCAGCGCGCAAAACAAGGTGCCCACCATGAAGCCGGCGTAGAAAACCAGCAACAGCTTCTTGCGGTCGAACCGATCGGCGAAACCCGCCGCGAGAATGCCCGATACGCCGGCAGCGAATGCGTACGCCGACACCACGTCGCCAAACTGCGCCGGGGTGATGTTCAAAGCCGGGATCACCATCGCCCCCAACGGCGCCAGCAGCATGAAATCCAGCACGATGGTGAACTGCAGGAACGCCAGCACGGCCACCACAAACTTCTGGTAGCCAGAAAAGCCCGTACCGCCTGTTTCGGCGGCCCGCAACGACGCATTCCCGGTCACGAAAACTCCCAGGCGACCCACATGGGCGCCGCACGATGGTTGACGATCTTGCTAAGATAGTATTTCGATATATCTATTTCAAGCCTCCCAGCCATCATGCCCGCCTCAATCGCCGGCCGCCATGCCCGCCTGGCATCCACGGCCTGCTCGGCAATTGATTCCACTCCTGCGCTGCGCTAGCGTTGCCGGCCATGGCCAAGCCCACTCCCGCCCCCGCTGAAACCGCACCCGTCGCCGACTTCGAACACTCGCTCGACGAACTCGAACAACTGGTAGCGCGCATGGAAGGCGGCGACATGAGCCTGGACGAATCGCTGAGCGCCTTCGAGCGCGGTATCGGCCTGTACCGCCATTGTCAGCAGGCGCTGGACCAGGCCGAGCTGCGTGTGCGCCTGCTGCTGGACCCCGACGCCCCCGAAACCGCCCAACCGTTTGAACCCGAAGCATGAACTAGGTCCGGCCCTGCGGGCACTGATTTCCCGCGCCGAGCGCGCGCTGGAAAGCGTGCTGCCGCCCGAGCATGCCCCACCGGTCGAACTGCACCGTGCCATGCGCTACGCAGCGCTTGGCGGCGGCAAGCGGCTGCGGCCGCTGCTCACCTACGCGACCGGTCGCGCGCTGGGCTGTGACGGTCCCGAGCTGGATGCGCCGGCCTGCGCGGTCGAACTGATCCACGCCTATTCGCTGGTGCACGACGATCTGCCCGCCATGGACGACGACGCCATGCGCCGCGGCCGGCCCACCTGCCATATCGTGTTCGGCGAGGCGATGGCGATCCTGGCGGGCGACGCCCTGCAGGCGCTGGCGTTCGAGATGCTCGCGCGCGGCAACCGCGAGCGAGGCATGGCGATGCTGGACACGCTCGGCCATGCCTGCGGCGCCGAAGGCATGGCCGGCGGCCAGGCACTGGATCTCACCGCCACCGGCCGCGTGCTCACCCTGCACGAACTGGAACACATGCACGCTTGCAAAACCGGCGCGCTGATCCGTGCCTCCGTGCGGCTGGGCGCACTTACCGCCGATGCGGACGCGTCCGCGCTCGCCGCCCTGGATCGCTACGCCGCCGCCGTCGGCCTCGCCTTCCAGGTGCGCGATGACATACTCGACGTGGAAGGGGCCACCGCGGTGTTAGGCAAGACTGCGGGCAAGGATGCGGCGGCGGGCAAGCCGACCTTCCCTTCCATCATCGGCCTGGACGCGTCGCGTGCGCGGCTGGACGAACTGACCGGCGTAGCCGTGGATGCCATCGCACCGCTGGGCGAGCGCGCCGATTGGCTGGGCGAACTGGCGCACTACGCGGCGCACCGCATGCGCTGATGCCACCCCGAGCACGCGCGACCAGGTCCGCGTCGCCGCGGGACCGGTTCAGCTGACCAGCCGCAGCGTGAAGGGATAACGGTAATGCCCATCCGAACTCACCTTCACCGCCGCCAGGATGCAGAACACCGCGTTCACGATCCACAGCACCGGCATCAGCAGAAAGCCAATCAGGACGATCTGCAAAATGCAGCAGACGAAGGCAGCAAGCGTAATCGTCAGCTGGAAATTCAGCGCCTCTTTCGCTTCGCCGACCATGTACGCCTTGTCCGTGCGATCCTTGTGAACCAGCCACACGATCAGCGGCACGATAAAGTAAAAAAGCAGCCCGGAAAGATGGGTCAGCATGGCCAGGTTGCGGTCATTGCTCGATACCATCGGCTCGCTGGGCGGCGAGATCTGGTCGGACGGTGTGCTCATGACATTCCCTCCGTCGATGGATGCTTGTCTTAAGCAAGCATGCTCAGGCTACTTGATCAGTCGCAGCGTGAACGGATAACGGTAACGCACCCCTTCATTGGCCTTCACCGCGGCAATGATGGTGAGCACGAACCAGCCGATGCCGATCACCACCCACATGGGGATGGCGATAATCAAGCCGATGCCGAAGGTGACCGCTGACAACACCAGCAGCGCGAAGGTAATGATCGCCACGCTGATGTTGAAGTTGAGCGCTTCTTTACCCTGGTCGGCAACGAAAGGCATGCTGTCTTTCTTGATCAGCCAGACGATCAGCGGCCCGAGGAAGCAGGCGACGCCGCCGCCATGCACGGAAGTGACAACGGCGCCGAGCAGGGCCGAAAGATGGGCAACCATGGCCCAGGTTCGCTCCTGGGCGGGAATGTCGCTCGGCGATGATGGCTCGCTTGGCGGCGGTACGACGGACTCAGGCGGAACGCTCATGCGCATCTCCTTGCAAGTCGTGCAAAACGCCGGCCCCTTCCCGGTGGAGTGATCCTAGCAGGGCTCGCAGGAACTTGCCGGCCCCTGCGGCGGCCTTTATTCGCCGGCAATCGTCATGCGATCGAGCAGGACGGAACCGGTAAGCAGGGGCGAGCGCCGGTCCACATCCGCGCCCACCGCCACGATGCCGGTGTACATGTCGCGCAGATTGGCGGCAATGGTGATTTCTTCCACCGGGTAGGCGATCTTGCCGTGCTCGACCCAGAAGCCCGCCGCCCCGCGCGAATAATCACCGGTGATGGTGTTGACGCCCTGGCCCATCACCTCGGTCACCAGCAGGCCGGTGCCCAGGCGCTGCAGCATGCCATCGAAGTCCAGCGGCGCGCCGCCGTCGGCATGGCCGGGCTCGACGATCAGGTTATGAATACCGCCCGCGTTGCCGGTCGACTCCAGGCCGAGCTTGCGCGCCGAATAGCTGCCTAGGACATAACGCGCCAGCACGCCGTTCTCGATCAGCGCACTGTCGCGCGTGGCCACGCCTTCGGCATCGAACGTGCCCGAGCCCTGCCCGCGCGGCAGAAACGGACGCTCCACGATGTTCAGCCACGCAGGCATCACCTGCTTGCCCGCGTGGTCGAGCAGGAAGCTGGCGCGCCGATACAGCGATCCGCCGCTGACGGCGCCGACCAGATGGCCGATCAGGCCGCGCGCCACGTCCGGCGAAAACATCACCGCGGATTGACGCGTGGACAGCCGCCGTGCACCCACGCGTGCCAGCGTGCGCTGGGCGGCGATGTCGCCCAGGGCCTTCGCGCTCATGAAATCGTCGGCGCTGCGTGCGCTGTCGTACCAGTAATCGCGCTGCATGCCCGCTTCGTCGCCGGCGATCAGCGACAGCGACAGCGAATGCCGCGTACCGCGCTCGCGCCCCACGAAGCCGTGCGAATTGGCGTACACCGACACGCTCTGGCCCATCTGTACGCTGGCGCCCTCGGAATTGCTGATGCCCGCATGCGAACGGCCGGCCGCTTCGATCTGCTGGCCCAGCGCAATCGCGCCGGCCGTATCGATGGCCCAGGGGTGCCACAGGTCCAGATCGGGAAACACGGTCGCCATGCGCGACGCATCGGCCAGACCCGAGGCGGGATCTTCTTCCGTGTAGCGGGCGATGGCACAGGCCTGGTCCAGCGTGGCCTGGATCGAATCGGCGTTGAGATCGGCGGTGCTCGCCGAGCCCTTGCGCTTACCGAAATACACGGTGAGGCCGAAACCGCGATCGCGCGTGTGCTCGACCGTTTCCACCTCGCCCAGGCGCACGTTCACGTTCAGGCCGGTGTCGATGCTGGCCGATACCTCCGCCTGGCTGGCGCCCGCGGCGCGGGCACGGCCGATGACGTCTTGGGCCAGCTCCGCCAGACGATCGAGTTCGCGCCGGCTGGCGTCCTGCTGTTTGATGGCAACGTCGCTCACTTGGGTTTCCTGGAGAAATGGCAGTTACAATAGCTGGACATGGGGCCGCCCAGACCCATTGCCAACACTTAAAGTCGCCAAGGTTGCCACGGGAGCTGCCATGTCCATAGCCACCGGCATCTATCGTCACTACAAGGGTCAAAGTTACCGCGTGCTGGGTACGGCCCTGCATAGCGAAACCATGGAAGAACTGGTCGTCTACCAGGCCCTTTACGGCGACCATGGCCTGTGGGTGCGTCCCGCCGCCATGTTCGCCGAAAGCGTCGAGCTGGATGGCGAACCCATCCCGCGCTTCGCCCTGGTCGACGCACCCGAACGGAAAGCACTGTGAACCGCACGTACACCGACGACCCCGAGCACGACTACGGCCCCACCCGCACGCAGCAGCGTCGCGACGCACTGGCTGTGCTGGCCTTCGCCACGCAGTTGTCCGAACTGCCGCAAAGCAAGCTCGCCCGCGCCGATCTGCCTGAAGACGTGCTGCGCGAAATCGACAACCTGCGCCGCATCACTTCGCATATCGCGCGCAAGCGCCAGCTGGGTTTTCTCGCCAAGGTGATGCGTCGCCACGACGACGAAGCGTTCGACACCGCGCGCGCGCTGATGGGCGAAAACCGCGAGCAGCAACGCAAGGAAACCGCGGCGATGCACCGGCTGGAAGCCTTGCGCGAGCGCATCATCGCACACGACGACGCCTTGCAGGAGCTGATCGATCAATACCCGGGCATCGATCGCCAGCACCTGCGCTCGCTGATCCGGCAGGCGCGGCTTGAACGCGACGGCAACAAGCCGCCGCGCGCGTATCGCGAGATCTTCCAGCTGTTGAAAACGGTTACGGCAACCGTTGACAATGAAGACGCCGGCTGACGGCGTCTTCTAAGGATCGCTTTACGGATTGGCGCGGCGCGCGCCACTAGCGTGTAAACAGGCCCTGGCGCAGGCGTCCGTCAGGACGCCGTACCGCCCACGGTCATCGCCTCCACGCGCAAGGTCGGCTGACCCACGCCGACCGGCACGCTCTGCCCTTCCTTGCCGCAAACGCCGATGCCTTCGTCAAGTGCGAGGTCGTTACCGATCATCGACACGCGCGTCAGCACGTCCGGGCCGCTGCCGATCAGTGTGGCGCCTTTCACCGGCGCGGTGATCTTGCCGTCTTCGATCAGATACGCCTCGCTGGCGGAGAACACGAACTTGCCGTTGGTGATGTCCACCTGGCCGCCGCCGAAATTCACCGCGTACAGGCCTTTCTTCACCGAGCGCAGGATCTCCTGCGGATCGTGCTGGCCGGCCAGCATGTAGGTGTTGGTCATGCGCGGCATCGGCAGTTGCGCGAACGATTCGCGCCGGCCGTTGCCGGTAGGCGCCATGCCCATCAGGCGTGCGTTGAGCTTGTCCTGCATGTAGCCCTTGAGGATGCCGTCCTCGATGAGCGTGGTGCATTCGGTCGGCGTGCCTTCGTCATCGACGCTGAGCGAGCCGCGGCGGCCCGGCAGCGTGCCGTCGTCGACGACGGTGACGCCCGGCGCCGCCACACGCTGGCCGATGCGTCCGGCAAAAGCGGAGCTGCCCTTGCGGTTGAAATCGCCCTCCAGGCCGTGGCCGATGGCCTCGTGCAGCAGCACACCGGGCCAGCCTGGCCCAAGTACCACGGTCATCGTGCCGGCAGGCGCATCGACCGCATCGAGATTGACCAGCGCCTGCCGCACCGCCTCGTCGGCAAACGCCATGGCACGGCCGTTTTCCAGCAGCTCGCGATAGTCGTAACGACCGCCGCCGCCGGCATAGCCTTGCTCGCGGCGGCCATCCTGCTCGGCGATCACCTGCACGCCCAGGCGTACCAGGGGGCGCACGTCGGCCGCCAGCGTGCCATCGGATCCGGCCACCAGTACGGTATCGAGGGTGGCGCTCAAGCTCACGATGACTTGCTTCACGCGCGGATCGCGCGCGCGCGCATACGCATCGACCTCGCGCAGCACGGCGATTTTGTCGGGATTGGGCAGGCTATCGACCGGATCGATGGCCCGATACAGCGCCTTGCCGCCATGCAGGGCCAACGGCTTGCCGGCGCCGTTGCCGCCGTGGGCGATCGCACGCGCCGCTTTGGAGGCCTCCAGCAGCTGCGGCAGCACGATTTCGTCGGAGTAGGCGAAGCCGGTCTTCTCGCCGCTGATGGCGCGCACGCCAACGCCCTGTTCGATGGCGTGGCTGCCGTCCTTGACAATCCCCTCCTCCAGCACCCAGGACTCGCTGCGCGAGTGCTGGAAATACAGGTCCGCCGCATCGATGGACGGCCCCATCAGCTGGGTAAAGACACGGTCGAGGTCGCCGGTAGCCAGTCCACCGGGGGTAAGCAGGCGGCTCTCGGCCTGTGCGATCAGGGAATTCATGAATAGGGCCAGGTCAGCGGAGATGGGAGATGTAAAAGGCAATCTGGGGTCGAGCGGACCAGTTTAAAACCCGCCCGGGCGAGCGGTCGACGATGCCATTTAGCATGGACCTTGTGACACCCGGCCTCCATCGCGGCCATCACGCCTGCGACGACGCCGCGCACTACGCCTTGCTCGACGACGTGTTCGGCACGTCGGTGAAATCGAAGAACACATTCCCCGAGCAGGACGGCGTGGCCGGTGCCGGCAGGTCGGACGAATTCGTGCGGCAGCCATCTTTTCCGTTCCATGGAAACTCGCAAACGGCACGTCCATCGACTGACGCTGCGCTATCGTCCCGCGCTTGAGGCGGGCGCCGGCGCCCTTGCCGACGCAGCCGGCGCCGGTGCCGCCGGCACGGGTGTTATGGCCGCATCGCCGGAGGTGACGACCGGTTTGTCCCAACTGCCGGTAATGCGCAGCCGTTGTACGGCCATATGGCTTAAGCCCCGGCCCAGCACACCCTGCACGGCAAAGCCCGCCGCCGCGCCGATGGGCCCGGCAACGACCGCGCCTACTACCGGCAGGCTGCTGCCGACGTGCGGAAGAATCACTACTTGCTGGTCGTAGTCGCGCGCGCGCAGACCCGTGCGGCCGGTAATGGTGATTTCGGCGGCGGGGCCATGAATTTTCACGTTGCTGGTGTAGGCGTTGCCGTCTTTCAGGCGGAAATCGCCACTGATCTGGTCGAAAGCGAAACCCTTGCCGAAGACGTCGTTGAAATTCAGCGACAGCCGGCGCGGGAATTCGGCGATCGAGGCCAGGCCGAAGAATCGTCCGCTCACGCCCGGCGATGCCTTGGGAATGAGTCCGTTGGTGACATTGACCTTCAGCGTGCCGTCCATGTTGCCCAGCTCGAACGCCCATGGACCGCCGGGCCATGTCGCATCGAGTTCGTCGTGCGTCTTGCCGCCCTGGAAGATGTCTTCGTAGCCGAACTCGCCGAGCATGTCGCCGAGGTTGTCGGCATCGAACGTGACACGCAGACGCGTGGCGCTGTTGCTTGGCGAACCGTTCCAGTCGCCGCTGGCGTTGACCTGCACGCTCCTGGAATGCGTGGACAGTTCGTCGATATGCATGCCTGTGGCGGTCGGCCAGGTTTCCAGGCGCGCGTCGCCGAGTTTGCTGTCGCCCAGCCGCAGGTCGTGGATCCAGATGTGCAGCGGCGAAATGCCGGCCGGATCGATGCCGGTATTGGCCGGATCGGACACCGGCACCGGCGCGGCGCCGGGATTCTTCGCCGGCTTGGTCGGCTCCTTGGGCCAGTACAGGCGCTGCAAGCGTCCGGTGATGCCGCGCTTGGCCAACTCCACGGTCGGCACGCTGAAGTGGCCCGCGGCGGCGGCGCTGTCCACGTCCAGTTCCAGCGTGTCGCCCTTGGGCGCCGCCCGGATGTGCATCTGGGCAAAATCGCGGCCAAAGACCTGCGCGTGCTCGGTGGTGACGTCGATGGTTTCCAGGCTGATGCCGCTGCTGGCGCTGCCGCCGATGGATTGACGTACCCAGCCGGTGACGTCCAGCTGCGGCGCATCGCCGCGAATGCGCATACCCTTCGCCGGCAGGCTGTCGGGAATCTGATTGCCGAAGGCGAAGGTGGCCGCGACGGGTGTCTGATCGTTCACGGGAAGGCGGATGTGCCCGCTCATCACCGAGCCCAGCGCAAGCTGCAGATCGCTGCCCGCCATCGGCAAGCTCATGCTCAGGCGCAGCGGCAGGCTTGCATCGTCGGCCGGCTTGCTCAACGGCACCGGGAAGTTCAGCGCGATGCCGGTCATCGGCGATTGGATGCTCAGTGTCTGTGCACCCTGCTCGCCTTCGTCCGCATGCGCAATCTGATAGCCGATGGTGAACTGGCTGCGGCCGCTGGCGACGTCGCCGAGCCATTTGAGCTGCGAATAATCTTTAATGAGCTCGGGCACGGTGTAGTTGCCGCTGAGCTTGGCCGACAAGACCGTATTGGGATCGCCGGTGGCACCGGCGATGGCCAGGTCCAGTTGCGAAGGCTCGCCGCGGAATCCAGCCGCCAGCGGGCCCGCGTGAAAACCGTGCGCATCGAACGTCGCCGGGCCGTTGAGCTTGTCCAGTTGCAGGTGCCAATCGGGCGCATTGAAATCGACGTTGTTGAATTGCGCGTTCCCCGCAAGCAGGAAATCGTGCATATCGTGTGTCGGCAAAGACAGATGAAAATCGAAACTGCCGGTGCCGTCGAGCTTGATCTTGGCCAGCGCATCGGCCTGCTTGCGCGCGATGGGGCTGTTGCCGACGAAGTTGAGCATATCGGCGGCTTTGCCGGTGCCGCTGACATTGAGATCGAGTGTGGTGTGCGCCAGTTCCGGAATCACCGCAACCGCGTTGGTCACGTTTACATTCATCGATTGACCGCTGGTCGCCTGCACCATCATGCCCGCATCAATGAAGTTGGCGACCGCGTTAATGTGCTCGGCGACCGGCCAGCTCTTGCCGTAGCTGAGCGTCAGATCGCTGATCTGGGCACGTGCCTCGAAGCGGCCTTCATTGTGATGAAACGGCCAGTCGGCAAGGCTGCCGCGCACCAGCACGGCGGCGTTGTCGAGCTTGCCCGCTACGAACGCCTGGTCCAGCCAGGCGACAGCGGGCGGCGCCAGGGAATTGACCGGCCAGAACAACCGGGCTGCCGAGACGTCGGCGTGCGTGAGCGCTACGTAGAGGTCCAGGAACGGGCGTCCGCCGTCGCTGGGCAACTGCACCTCGCCCTGCGCATTGCCGCCATAGTTTTCGCCTTCGAAATCCATATCGGCCACGCCGATGTGCGTGGCGTCCTCGTCATGCCACAGCGCGATATCGCCGGCCAATTCGCTCATCACGAACGGTTTGCGGAAGGTATGCGGAAAGCTGATGGTGGCGGCCTGCGAAGGCAGCTCCAGCGACACTGCCTCGCCATCGCCGCGCGCCTCGCCGCGCAGATGATCCACCCCCGGCAGCTTGCCGACCGGTGCAATGCCGAGGTCGCCGAAGGTCGCATCGAGTTTTTGCAAACCCGCCGCGGCATTCCAATGAAATACGGCACGCTGCAGCTGGCCGTGCGGCTGGCCATCGGCCAGCCATTGCGCAAGTCCCGGCGAAAGCCCTGGCTTCAGGCCCAGCCACGGCAACAGCGGCGCCAGTTGCAGCTGGTTGGCGACACCGGTGATGTCGGCTTGGGGCGTGCCAGGATGATGGATATCCACCCCCATGGCGCCACCGTCGCTGCCGGCCCAACGCAACGCGAAGCCGCCATCGTAGCGGCGTAACTCCGCCAGGCCGCCGAGCACCGGCACGCTCGCCTTGACGCCTGCCGGGCTGGTCACGGCCAGATCGCGCAAGCTGATCTGGAACAGGTCGCGCACGATCTGCTCGTGGCTCCAGTCCATCCACACGGCCAAGTCGCCGTGACCGCTGTCGATGGTGTAGCCACCCAGCCCCAGGCCTGCGGCGAGGCCACGCAGGTCGGCATTCTGGATCGCTACCCAGACCTTGCCGCTGGCGCCATCGTCGCGAAAGCGCCCCGCCGCCTGCAGCTCGCCGGTCGCGCCCACGCGGTGCATGCGCGCGCCGATGCGGATGTCATTGCCCTGGTGGGTGACGCGCAACTGGTCGGCCAGCATGACGTAGCGCTGGCCCAGCAATTGGTCGTCGATATCCACGCGCAGGTTGTCCAGCCACAGCTCGATCGAAATCCGCCCGAACGAGACGTTCTGGCGTTCCGGGCCGCCCGCCACGCCGATGCCGTTGATGTGCCACTGGTTGTTCGCGTCGCGGGTGAGATCCAGCTCCAGGTCATTGGCCTGAAGGTTCAGCAGATGGCGCGAGGGGAGCAGCCATGCGCCGAAATCCAGCTTCAGGTCGACCTCGGGCACATGCAGCGGGTTGCCGCCCGCGCCGGGCCCCAGGGTGACGCCGCGCATGACGAAGCGCGGGCCGGAAGGCTCCCAGCGCCCCTGCAGCGATGTGAACGTCACCGGGCGCTGCAGCTTGCTGCTGAGCTCGGCCGCCACCCATTGCGGATGTTTGGCGAGCAAAGGCAACAGCACCTGTGCGAGCGCGGCGCTCACCGCCAGCGCGATCACCAGCACGCCAACGATCCAGGCCAGGCTGCGGCCCAGCCAGCGCGTCCATCTTTGCGGCGCCTTGCTCACCAATGGCCCGGATCAAAGTAGTACGACATCGAATTGTTCCTGCGAATAATGCTCTTCGGCCTGGAAGCGTATGCTTTTTGAAATGAACTCTTCCAATTCGGCCACCGCGGTGGATTCTTCCTCAAGGATGCGTCCGACCACTTTGGGGCTGGCCATCACCAGCAGCTTCTGCGCGTTGAACTGGCGCACGGCGCGGGTGATTTCGCGAAAAATTTCGTAGGTGACGGTTTCGGCCGTCTTTACCGCTCCACGGCCCATGCAGGCCGGACACGGTTCGCACAGCTGGCGCTCCAGGCTTTCGGTGGTGCGCTTGCGCGTCATTTCGACCAGGCCCAGCTGCGACATCGGGTAGACGGTGGTCTTGGCATGATCGCGGGCCAGGCCTTTTTCGAGCATGCGGATCACTTGCCGCTTGTGCTCTTCGTCGGTCATGTCGATGAAGTCAATGATGATGATGCCGCCCAGGTTGCGCAGCCGCAGTTGGCGCGCCGCCGCCTGCGCCGCTTCCAGATTGGTCCGGTAAACGGTTTCCTCCAGATTGCGTGTACCCAGATAGCCGCCGGTGTTGACGTCGATGGTGGTCATCGCCTCGGTCTGGTCCACGATCAGGTAGCCGCCGGATTTCAACGGCACTTCCTTGCGCAGCGCACGCTGGATTTCGTCCTCCACGCCGTACAGGTCGAAGATCGGGCGCTCGCCGGAATAGTGTTCGATGCGATCGTCCAGGCTCGGCATGAACTTGTGCACGAACTTGGCCACTTTTTCGAACGTCTCGCGCGAATCCACCCGTACTTTCTCGATATCGTCGTTGAGCAGATCCCGTAGTGCGCGCAGCGGCAGCGAAAGTTCCTCGTACACGCGCTCGCCGACCTTGGCCTTGGCAATATTTTCCTGCACCACGCGCCACACCTTGCCCAGGTAGGTCACATCGAAGGCAAGCGACTCGGCCGACTGCTCTTCGGCGTTGGTGCGCACGATGTAACCCAACGGGTTGTCGCCGATGAGCGGGGTGAGCACGTCCTTCAGCCGCTGCCGCTCGGTTTCGTCCTCGATGCGCGTGGAAATGCCCAGCGTGCGGGCGTGCGGCAGCAGCACCAGATAGCGCGAGGGAATGGACAGGTGCGTGGACAGCCGCGCGCCCTTGGTGCCGATCGGGTCCTTGACCACCTGCACCACGATTTCCTGCCCCTCATGCACCAGCTCGCTGATCGAGGGCATGTGGCCATTGCCGTTGCCGCCGGCCGGTGCCTCGGCGGCGCCGTCGGGCAGGGGCGGACGGACGATGTCCGAGGCGTGCAGGAACGCGGCGCGCTCCAGGCCGATGTCCACGAACACCGCCTGCATGCCCGGCATGACCCGCTGCACCCGCCCCTTGTAAACGTTGCCGACGTATCCGCGCCGCGACGTACGCTCGACATGCAATTCCTGCAGCATGCCGTTCTCCACCACGCCCACTCGCGTCTCGCGCGGGGTGACATTGATCAAAATTTCTTCGCTCACCGACATCCCCAAGTTCAAGCGACCTTTATAGCGGCAGCACGCGAGGCATGTCGATGCGCAACGCACAGCTACTCCTGTACTTGCGCGTTTTGTAAAGTCTCGGCAAGCCTGCTGCCGCTGCGCACCGCTCCGTGGCTCCTTGACGCAGCCTGAACCTATCCGCCCCAATGCATCCGCCCCGCTCAAGCCGTATCGACCGATGCCCAAGACCCCACCCCCGCCGCCTCCCCTGCCCATCCTGCCCGACGTGTTGCAGCCGCGCCTGCGCGTCGTGTTCTGTGGAACCGCCGCCGGCAGGCGTTCAGCTGTGGAGGGCGCCTACTATGCCCATCCCGGCAACCTGTTCTGGCGCGCGCTATTCCTGGCCGGATTCACCCCAAGGCTGCTGACGCCTCAGGAATTTCCCAAGCTTCCTCCATTCGGCCTTGGCCTTACCGACCTAGCCAAGCACCACGCCGGCAACGATGACGAACTGCCCCTGGGCGCGTTCGACGTCCCCGCGCTGGTGACCAAGGTCGAAAAGTACGCCCCCGGCATCCTGGCCCTGACCAGCAAGAACGCAGCCCGGGCGCTACTGGGGCGGGCGGCGGCCTATGGCCTGCAAGGCAGCTCTATCGGCGGCACGCGCCTGTTCGTGCTGCCATCCCCATCCGGACAAGCGCGAGGCCATTGGCAGTTGGAGCCATGGATGGTCCTCGCAAGACTGGCCACGAGCCCGGGAATACCTTCAAACGCCATGCCATGAGCTCATCGCCCCGAGTGGCGCAGAGCAGGGGCCGGCGGCATGATGGAAGATAACCATGCGACAAAGGGGGGAGCGGATGATTTTGCCGTGGCTTGCGAAGACGTACCGCGCTGTCTTTTTCCTGGGGTTGCTGGTCGCCTACGTGCTCGTACTGTACCTCTTCGCGACGCCAACGCATGACGATGCCTTCATGTCATGCGTCCGTTTCGCCGCCCCCGCCATCGAGTTGGCTTGCGCATGGCTGATCTGCGACGTGCTGCTGGCGCTAGCCCGACGCCGAGGGAGCCGCCTGGCGCTGGGTTTGCCATGGGCCGTGGCACTTACGATCGCCCTTGTCTACGCCGCACAGATCTATTCGATCTACCTTTCGGGCAATTTCATCAGTGTGCTGGCGATACAAAATCGCGCGGAAAGCCGCATCGTGCGAAATGCCACCATGTATATGTCGATCGCACTCGCCGTGGCGTGGTGGCTGGTCTTTGTCGTGGGACAGCTTTGCGAACAAAAGCTCGCTGCCGCCAGCGATCAAGACAACGTCGCCCCATTGCAAGGCAGGACACGGCTGGCGATCGCCGTGCTCTTAGGATTATCGGCCGCGCTTTTGTTCCAACGGCAGCACGATACTGGCATGCTCGAAGTGGGCTACACACAGTCACCGGTCATTACCTTCGTGCGCAACGTTTTCGATTCGACGCGAAGCGTTGGCGACGCAGATCGCGCAAACTCGCTCAACGCACCATCCGCCGCGCCGAGCCGCGAACGCTTTCCCCTTGAAAAGTCCCTGATCTACGACACGCCACTGCCCTATCAGGCGAAAGGCGTTGCCGGTACACGGCCCAACGTCATCGTCATCTTCTCCGAAGGCGTATCCGCGCGGCTGCTTGGCTGCTATGGCGGCAAATATCCTGGACTGACACCGAACATCGACCGGCTCGCCAGTGTTTCAATGCGCGTCATCGATTACTACAACCACACCGCGGCCACGTATCGCGGCCTGCGTGGACAAATGGTGTCGGGTTACCCGCAAGCCGGCGGCGATGACGACAAAACCCAGGCCACCGATGCCGCGACAATGGCGTCGCTTTCGATTCAATACCGATCCGTACCCATGATGCTCAAACAGGAGCATTACAATACCTACTTCATATCCCCGCATTACAACCGCGTCGGGCTCAACGATTTATTGCGCTCGCTTGGATTCGACAAAGTTTATTCATTCGAAGACGTAAGCCGGACGGTCTTGCCCGGCAACAAGCTTTACTACGTGGAAGGAGCGCTGAGCGATGACGACGAGTTTGGTGCACTGCGCGCGCTGATGACCCGGGGCGAGCTGAACGGCAAGGATCGCCCGTTCTTCATGGGTCTTTACAATTTCGGGACGCACGCGTTCATCGATATCATGCCCAACGGTGCGAAGTACGGCGACGGCGGCAACTCCGCGCTCAACAAGCTGCATAACTTCGATCACGCGCTGGGCGCATTTCTCGATTACTTCTTCGCTAGCCCCTACGCGAAAAACACCATCCTTGTACTAACCGCCGATCACGCTACCTATCCGGATCAGGATTACCGTGCCGTAGCGGGCGACGGCTACAAGCCACTGCTGGTGGATCGCATTCCGCTGATCATTTACGACCCCACGCACAAGCTCCCCGCGATACTGGATGCACGAGCAAGAACATCCATCGATCTGGCCCCCACCCTCATGCAACTGCTCGGCATCCAGAAGGAAACCAACAGCTTCCTGGGCACATCGCTGTTTGAACCCACACCCAGCTTGATCGGCATGGCGGCCATCGGCGACGAGTTTTTCGCGACCGACCCCGCCGGCGTCTATCCTGAGGCTGACGTACCCGAGCAATACAAAAAAGCCTTCTTGCAGAAAAAGCAGCTGGTCGAGCGCTATTACCAACTGGAGGCGCAAAATAGGTTGTTTCCGACCATCGCCAGCCCATCCGCAGCAGAGACCGCCAAGCACTGAGAACCCGCAAAAGGGGGCGTTCGACCGCGGCGGGGACGGGGCAACACGCATCGCGATAGCGTTGGCATATCGACATGAGCCGGAGAACTTGCGCCGCCGCAAATATTTGCGCAATTTCCAATGGCCTCCGGCCTATGGTTGCCAACAAGAAAATTGTCTAGGCTACTATCTTCCCGGCAACCCCTCATGTCAGTCCTCACACAGCGGCACGCCGTGCGTTGGAGGGCTGATGGAAATCATCGGTTATGTGGATCGTCAAAATCGCGCTTGAGCGGCCGCTCACCTTCATCGTTCTGGCGCTGCTGCTATTGATCCTGGGGCCCCTGGCCATTCTTCGCACGCCGGTCGACATCTTCCCGAACATCGACATTCCCGTGGTTTCGGTGGTGTGGCAATACACGGGGCTTCCCGCCGAAGACATGAACAACCGCATCGTCTCCGGTTATGAGCGCGCACTGACCACCACCGTCAATGACATCGAGCACACCGAGACCAACTCGCTCAACGGCGTGGGCCTGATCAAGGTCTTCTTCCAGCCGAACGTGAAGATCGACATGGCCGTGGCGCAGGTGACGGCGATTTCGCAGACGGTGCTCAAGTCGATGCCGGCCGGCACGACGCCGCCGCTGATCCTGGTGTACAACGCTTCCACCGTGCCGGTGCTGCAGTTTGCGTTGTCGTCCAAGCAATTGTCGGAAACCACGATCTTCGACGACGCCAACCAGATCGTGCGCACTTTCGTCACTTCCGTGCGTGGCGCGGCCACCCCCTATCCCTATGGCGGCAAGCAGCGCCAGGTGGAGGTGGATCTCAATCCGCAGGCCCTGCTTGCGCACGGCCTGGCTGCGTCCGACGTAGTCACCGCGATCGCCGACCAGAACCTGATCCTGCCGGCGGGCACGGAAAAAATCGGCGATACCGAGTACAGCGTGCGCTTGAACGGCAGCCCGCTCAACGCCGAGGACCTGAACAACGCCCCGATCAAGACCGTCAACGGCATCACCATCTACGTGCGCGACGTGGCGCACGTGCACGATGGCTCGCCGCCGCAGACCAACATCGTGCGCGTGAACGGCCAGCGCGCGGTGCTGATGTCGATCCTGAAGATCGGCGATGCTTCCACGCTCGATATCGTGGACAGCCTGCAGGGCATGCTGCCGGCCATCCGCGCGGCCATTCCCAAAGCGCTGCAGATCAACTCGCTGTCCGACCAGTCGCTGTTCGTGCGCGCGGCAATTTCCGGCGTCATCCGCGAAGGCGCGATCGCGGCAGGCCTCACGGGCCTGATGATTCTGCTGTTCCTGGGTTCGTGGCGCTCTACGCTGATCATCGCGATCTCGATCCCGCTGTCGATCCTCGCCTCGATCATCGCGCTGTCGGCGCTGGGCGAGACGATCAACATCATGACGCTGGGCGGCCTTGCGCTGGCCGTGGGTATCCTGGTCGACGATGCCACGGTGACGATCGAAAACATCAACTCGCACCTGGAAGAAGGCAAGGAGGTCTACGACGCGATCATGGAAGGCGCGCACCAGATCGCGGTGCCGGCGTTCGTGTCCACGCTGTCGATCTGCATCGTGTTCGTGCCGATCTTCTTCCTCGGCGGCGTGGCGAAATACCTGTTCGCACCGCTGGCCGAGGCAGTAGTGTTTGCGATGCTGGCCTCCTACGTGCTGTCGCGAACGCTGGTGCCCACGCTGTCGCTATTCTGGCTGCAGAAGCACGAGCACGATAAAAAGCCCACCGGCGCGCTCAGTCACTTCCAGCACGGTTTTGAAACCCGCTTCGAAAAGATTCGCGAGGGCTATCGCCATGCGCTGGAAACGGCCGAACGCCATCGCGGCCTGTTCACGATCCTGTTTTTCGCCAGCTGCGCACTGTCGGTGGGATTGCTCGCGCCGTGGCTGGGGCGCGACTTCTTCCCGTACGTGGACGGCGGCCAGATCAAATTGCACTTCCGCGCCCCGACGGGCCTGCGCATCGAAGAAACGGCGAGGCAGGCCGACGGCATCGAAAATGTGATCCGCCAGGTCATTCCCAAGGCGGAATTGGCAAGCATCGTCGACACGCTCGGCGTGCCCTACAGCGGCATCAACCTGTCCTACAGCAACACCGGCGTCATCGGCACGTCCGACGGCGATATCTTCGTGACGCTCAGCGAAGACCATCACCCGACCATCGAGTACGTGCGCAAGCTGCGCGATGAACTCAAGCACAAATACCCAAGCGTGGTGTTCTCGTTTTTGCCCGCCGATATCGTGGGCCAGATCCTGAACTTCGGCGCGCCCGCACCGATCGACGTACAGGTGTCCAGCCACGATTCCAACGCTTCCACGAGGATCGCCAAAGAGATCTACAGCGATCTGCTGCACGTGCCCGGGCTGGTGGATTTGCGCATCCAACAGGCGCAGAACCTGCCGCAGATCAACGTGAACGTGGATCGCACGCGCGCCAGCATCGTCAACCTCACCACCAACGACATCGCCAGCAACCTGCTCACCGCGCTGGCGGGGTCCTCGCAGGTCAATCCCACTTTCTGGGTCGATCCCAGGACCGGCATCAGCTACACGCTCGCCACGCAGGCGCCGCAATATCGCCTCGATACCTTGCAGGCACTGAAGAATCTGCCGATCACCAGCGTGTCCGGCGCAACGGCGGCGAATGCGAGCAGCGCCACCCCGGGCGCACCCAGCCAGATTCTCGCCAATCTGGCCAGCTTCGGGCGCAGCTTCGGCCCGGCCGAGGTATCGCACTACAGCACGCGCCCGCTGATCGACATCTACGGTTCGGTCGATCGCACGGACCTGGGCAGCGTGGCCAGCGACGTGCAACGCATCGTGGAGCAACATTCGAAGAACCTGCCGCGCGACGTGAATATCAACATCCGCGGCCAGGTGCAGACGATGCAGGCTTCCTACAAGGGATTGCTGGGTGGCCTCGCGTTCGCAATCATCCTGGTGTACTTGCTGATCGTGGTGAATTTCCAGAGCTGGCTCGATCCGATGATCATCATCGCCGCGCTGCCGGCGGCCTTGGCGGGCCTGGTGTGGATGCTATTCCTCACGCACACGCCGCTGTCGGTCCCCGCGCTGATGGGCGCGATCATGTGCATGGGCGTGGCAACGGCGAACTCGATCCTGGTGATCAGCTTCGCGCGCGAGCGCCTGGCGCATCACGACGACCCGGTGAAGGCCGCGCTCGAAGCGGGCTACCAGCGGTTCCGTCCCGTGTTGATGACGGCCCTGGCGATGATCATCGGCATGGTGCCGATGGCGCTGGGCCTTGGCGAAGGCGGCGAGCAGAACGCGCCGCTGGGCCGTGCCGTGATCGGCGGCCTGCTCTTGGCCACCGCCGCCACCCTGTTCTTTGTCCCGACCTTTTTCAGTCTGCTGCATCGGCGCCGCAAGGCGCGCCGCGATGCGGCTGCCGCGTGAGATCACCTACATGTCCAGCGCCAACGCCCCCGCTCCGCATCACTCCGGCAAACCATCGCACGGTGCCAGGCTGGTTCTCATCGGCATCGGTGTCGCGCTGGCGGCGCTTGCCGTCTACGGCATCATCACCCGCGTCCAGGCCCGCCATGCGCTGGCCGAAGACACCAACCGCGACGCGGTGGCCACGGTCAACGTAACGACCGTCCAGTCGGCACCCCAGGACCAGCAACTTACCCTGCCCGGTACCGTCGCCTCCTGGCAGGACGCGCAGATCTACGCGCGCACCACCGGCTACGTCGCCAAGTGGAACGTGGATATCGGCACGCGCGTGAAGAAAGGCCAGCGCCTGGCCGAGCTGGACACACCCGATGTCGATAACCAGCTGCTGCAAGGCAAGGCGCAGATGCGCACCGACGTGGCCAACATGAACTTCGCCAAGATCACCGCCGATCGCTACGAGAAGCTGGTCCAGCAGGGTCTGGTGGCGGCGCAAACGGGCGATCAGTACGTGGCGCAATACAAGGCCGACCTGGCTACCGTGCAGGCCGATGAAGCCAACGTGGCGCACCTGCAGAACCTGGAAGACTTCAAACACATCACCGCGCCGTTCGACGGTGTGATCACGCAGCGCAACCTCGACATCGGCGCCTTGATCGACGCCGGCTCCACCGGCAGCAATCTGTTCGTGATCGCCGACACCAGCAAGCTGCGCGTGTATGTCGACGTGCCGGAAAACTACGCCGCCAGCATCCGGGTCGGCATGCCCGCCGAAGTCTCTCTAAACACCTACGGCGCCAAGCCGATCGCCGGCACCGTGGCGCGCACGGCCGATGCACTGGACCCCACCACGCGTACGCTGCGCACCGAAATCGACGTGGACAACGCCAGCCAGGCACTGGTGCCGGGCGTGTATGCCAACGTCAAGCTGGCCGTGTCGACGGCAACCAGGGATTTCATCGTGCCGGCCAACACCTTGCTGTTTCGCAGCGAAGGCATGCGCGTGGCACTGGTCGATAGCCAGCAGCATATTCATCTGCAGCCCATTACGCTGGGGCGCGATTTCGGCAGTACCGTGGAAGTGGTCGACGGCCTCCACGACAACGACCGCATCGTGATCAGCCCGCCCGATTCGATATACGAGGGGCAGCAAGTGAACGTCAACAAGGGCCAGGCCAGCCCGCCCCGGCAAGCCGCTGTGAAGTGATCAGTCCACCGGCGTATGCCGGTACGTGACGACGTCGCGCTCTTCCACTGCAGCGGCGCGATTGGACCAGGCCTGGCGAACGTAGGTGACGACGGCGGCGACATCCGCGTCGCTCAGTTGTTGCGCGTACGGCGGCATCGAATACGGACGCGGGTTGCCCTGCGTCAGCGGTGCAAACCCGCCCAGCAACACCGCGCGGGTGGCGTTCATACCGGTGGGTTCGAGCACCGTTGCATTGCCGTCCAGCGGTGGGTAGACACCGGCTATCCCTGCGCCATCCTTGCCATGGCAGCTCGCGCAACGCTGCGCATAAATACCCTGCCCCCGCTCGATCAGCGGTTTGCTATCGAAGCTGGGCTTGGTCGTCAAAGGCTTGGGGCGTGCCGGCAACGATTGCAGATAATCGGCGATCGCCTGCAGGTCTTCATCGCGCAGGTGTTGCGTGCTGCCCACCACCACGTCCGCCATCGGCCCCAGCGCGCTGCCCTTGGACGCCTGGCCGGTCTTGAGCAGATCGACGATGTCCTGCTTGCTCCATCCCTGCAGGCCACCGTGTGCCTGCATGCTCAGATCCGGCGCATACCAGTCCACTTCCGGAATACGTCCGCCGGAAAGCGGCGCGCGCGGCTCCACGCCGCCCCATGTGCCGCGCGGTGCGTGGCATTCGATGCAATGCCCAAGCCCCTGCACCAGATAGGCGCCGCGATTCCACGACGCCGATTGCGCCGGATCGGCTTGATAGACACCTTCCTTGAAATAAAGCGCGCGCCAGGCCGCAAGCGTGGCACGCACGTTGTAGGGAAAGCGCAAACCCAGCGGCGTGGCTTGCTGACGCACCGGCGGCAAGGATTTCAGATACGCGAAGATCGCGATCGCATCCTCACGTGTGACCTTGGTAAAGGAGGTGTAGGAGAACACCGGATAAAGCAGCTCACCGTGGCGGCCCACGCCGCTGTGCAATGCGCGCCAGAAATCCTCCAGGCGCCACTGTCCCAGCCCGGTTTGCGGATCGGGCGTGAGGTTGGACGATGGAACATTGCCGAACGGCGTGGGTAACAAACGCCCGCCCGCATAGCGAGCCCCGCCTTGGGCGGTATGGCACGACACGCAATCGCCAGCCGTGGCCAGATAGCGGCCTTTGGCGATCACGGTCGGATCTTTCAGCATTGCCGCAATCGCCGGATCTTCCGCCATGCCGGGCGCCGCGTTCGACCGGTGCGCCAGCCACCACCACAACGCAAGCGCCAGCACCGCCAGCACCAGTGGAATCCACAGCAGACGCTTCATGAGCCGCCTCCCGCGGCATCGAGCACACCGCAGCGCAAGGGCGGCGTAATGGAACCGGCGGGTTGCGGATGCGTATCGGCAGGCACCTCATGGCTGGCCAGCCATGCGGCGACAGCGCTGATGTCCGTCGGCGCAAGGCGATTGGCGATGATGGCCATGCAATCGGGTGCCGCCGATGCACGCGTACCTGTTCGCCAGGAACCGAGCTGGGAACTGATGTAGTCGTACGGCAAGCCGACCAGCCCGGGCACCGACGGCTCGGTGCCGGTCAACGCCTTGCCATGGCAGGCCTGGCATGGCGGCACCTTGAGCGCGGGATCGCCCAGGCTCACCAGCTGCTGCCCGCGTTGCAGCAATGACGGCGCGATATCCGGCACGGGTGCACGCTCATACGGCACCTGCTGCGCGGCGAAGTATTCGGCGATTTGGTGAATGTAGGCCGGACTCAGTTGCCGCACCGTGTATTCCATCGGCGCGTAATGGCGGCGCCCGCGCTGGAAGTTCTGGATTTGCAGCGCCAGGTATCCAGCCGGCTTTCCGGCTAAACGCGGAAAGAAGCCGCTGCCGGGCGAACCCTCGCCATGCAAACCGTGGCAAGCCGTGCAAGCGGCGATGCGTTGCTTCAGCGTATCGGGCACGGACGCTTGATCGGCATAGGCGATACCGCCGGCAACCATACCGGCCAGCACAAGCACCCATGACATGATGCGGCGGTATCCGAACGGCAAGACGGCTCTCCCCATGCCCGCAGTATAAGGCGGCCGCGTGCGCCAGCCGCGCCATGTGCGGTTATGCTGCGGCATCGTGCCACAACCCTTGTGCTGATTCGCTTCGGAGGTCGTCATGGTCCGTTTGTTGCCGTTGTGCACCGCGTTGGCGCTTGCCCTCGCATCGGTCACCCCGCTTGCCGCCAAGGACGACCACCAGGGCGTGGCCTGGCAAACCGTTCCCGAACTGCGCAAACAAATGGATGCCGGCAAGCTGAGCAGCAAGACGCTGGTACAGGACGACATCGCGCGGATCAGGAAGATCGACCAGGCCGGGCCGACCCTGCGTTCGGTGCTGGAGTTGAATCCCGACGCGCTGAAAATTGCCGCCGCGCTGGACAAGCGGCACGGCGCCGCGCACGGTCCGCTTTACGGCATCCCCGTCTTGCTGAAAGACAACATCGACACCGGCGACCGCACGCTTACCACCGCCGGCTCGCTCGCCTTGGCCGACGCACCCGCGCCCAAGGACGCCGCGCTGGTGGTCCGGCTGCGCCAGGCGGGCGCGGTCATCCTGGGCAAGGCCAACTTGAGCGAATGGGCGGATATGCGTTCGGCCCATGCCAGCAGCGGCTGGACGGGCCGTGGCGGACAGACGCGCAACCCCTACGCGCTGGATCGAAACCCCTGCGGTTCGAGCTCGGGCTCGGCCGTCGCCGTGGCGGCAGGGCTCGTTCCGGTGGCGGTGGGCACGGAAACCGACGGCTCGATCATCTGTCCGGCATCGATGAACGGCATCGTGGGCATCAAGCCGACGCTGGGCCTGGTCAGTCGCAGCGGCATCATCCCGATCAGCCACAACCAGGACACCGCGGGCCCCTTGGCGCGCGACGTCACGGACGCAGCTATTCTGCTCAGCGCCATGGCGGGCAGCGATCCCAACGATCCGGCCACCGTCGATGCGGACAAACACGCCACCGATTACACCCGCTTTCTCGACCCGAACGGATTGCGCGGCAAGCGCATCGGCGTGGTGCGCGCGCTGGCCGGCAGCGAACCCAATGCCGACCGCGTGCTCGACGAAGCCATCGCCGCGATGAAAGCGCAGGGCGCGATCATCGTCGATCCGGTCGTCCTGCCGCATCTGTCGGAACTGGGCGATCCGGAAATGACCGTGATGCTGTATGACTTCAAGCACGATCTCAACGCCTATCTCGCCACCCGCACCGGGCTGCAGGTAAAAACGCTGGCCGACGTGATCGCCTTTGACCAGCGCCACGCGCAGCAGGAAATGCCGTGGTTCGGCCAGGATCTGCTGGAACAGGCGCAGGCCAAAGGGCCACTGACCGACAAGGCGTACACCGATGCGCTGACCAAAGCGAAACAACTTTCCGGTCCGCAAGGCATCGATGCCGCGCTGCAGGCCAATCATCTGGATGCGCTGCTCTCGCCTTCGTGGGGCCCCGCTTACCTCACGGACCTGGTACTGGGCGATCACATCGTCAGCGGCAATCCCACCATTGGCGGAGCCTCACAGCCGGCGGCCGTGGCGGGTTACCCATCGATCACCGTACCGGCGGGCTGGGCACATGGGCTTCCGGTTGGCATCGTGTTCTTCGGCACGAAGTGGAGCGAGCCGACGCTGATTTCCATCGCCTATGGCTTTGAGCAACACACCCATGCCTGGCAAGCGCCAAAATTCCTGCCCACGGTGGATGGTCATTCTTATGCGCCGGTGACCGTAGCCGGCCACTGAGCGTTGTGGGCGAAGCGTAACCCGATATCTCATTACCACAGCATCGAGCGTCCACGCATTTACGTTATAGCAACCTTCCACTGCCACGGATCGACTGAATCGGATGGAGTTGCAGCTGGTGACCAATCGTTTTGCGTCCCGGCGACATGACGTGTCTGGTGTTCCAGATGGAACGCCAGACACGTTTTAATAATCAACATAACGTAAAAGATATTCTTATGCGTATTGATAAACTTCCTGGCGCCAACGGCGCTTATCTTTCGTGCGATTTGCCCAACTCATCCACCGCCGCCGCCGCAGAACCGGCCACAACCTCCAATACGAAAAACACCACGGCTCAAACCAACCTCCAGCACCATGACCCCATCGGCGGTGGCACCGGCATCGATACAAAACCGGTGGATTACCAGACCTGGCTGAACCATACCGCGCCCGAGCCTTGGGCGGCCGGCCGGACATATAAACCTGGCGACCAGGTGATTTACGGCCAGAATGTTTATCAATTGGTGGGCGCATGGGATAGCCATGACATCCGGCCCGACACCTGGCGCAGCAACTGGTGGTATAGCGGGAGCGTCCAGAACAATTACAACTATTACGCGAAGCTGCCGCCTGGAACCGCCAGCTACGTTGCGCCGAACAAACCGGCGGTAGACATGCGTCCGCCGCCGGTGCGACCTCAGGATGGCCTATCTGACACGAAAAGCAGCAACGTTGAGGCACTGAAGAGACTTTCAGGGCTTTTTCCGGATTATTTCAAGATTATCGGAAATTTCTTCACCAAGAGAACCCATTCGTTCTTTGGCGTGTCCGAAAATAAGATAGCGCCCGATGCATTGGCCGTTTACGGCGGACAAAATACTGGCAAGAACCTTGTCGAAGGTTACAAATTCAAATCGCTGGACAGCGATGTGAGCCCGAAACTTCGTTTTCCGGGCAATGCCATTTTTCAGTTTGTTTATTTGAGGCCCGAAGACAAAAACAAATTAGGAACCATAGACCCCGGCGAGTTTGGCAGGTACTACGACGTCATCGAATACAGCCGCCCCCATCAAGAGGGCGGTGTAAACGCTGTCGAGGTCGCTTCTAGATACGCTTCCTTTATCGTGCCGAACGACTGGAGCCCGGAAGAAATCAGAAAAACCCCGCCTGACTACGGCTTTTTATATCTTGCAGACTATTATCTTCCAGACCATGGCGACCTTGGCGCTCAACAGACATTGCCAAGCGAAAATAACGGCATCCCCATCGGTAATGAATACAATGATCTTAAAATTCCGACCATCTACAGAGGCCCCTGATTACGCCTGAGCGCCGGCCGCTTGACGCGGGCGTTCCCGTTAGCCCAGGCGGTCGGACTTGCGCACGATCAGCATCGCCAATTCCGGCGATTGCTCATTATTCAGACGCGAATCCACCATCGAATGGAACGCCAGACACGTTTTAATAATCGACATAACGTAAAAGATATTCTTATGGGTATTGATAAACTTCCTGGCGCCAACGGCGCTTATCTTTCGTGCGATTTGCCCCACTCATCCACCACCGCCGCCGCAGAACCGGCCACAACCTCCAATACGAAAAACACCACGGCTCAAACCAACCTCCAGCACCATGACCCCATCGGCGGTGGCACCGGCATCGATACAAAACCGGTGGATTACCAGACATGGCTGAACCATACCGCGCCCAAGCCTTGGACGGCCGGCCGGACATACAAACCTGGCGACCAGGTGATTTACGACCAGAATGTTTATCAATTGGTGGGCGCATGGGATAGCCATGACATCCGGCCCGACACCTGGCGCAGCAACTGGTGGTATAGCGGGAGCGTCCAGAACAATTACAACTATTACGCGAAGCTGCCGCCTGGAACCGCCAGCTACGTTGTGCCGAACAGACCGCCGATAGACATGCGTCCGCAGCCGGAGCGACCTCAGAATGGCCTACCCACCACTTCGCAGTTTCATGACCCCACCGACGGTGACACCAGTAATGATACAAATCCGGTGGATGACCCGACACGGCCTCAGGATGGCCTATCTGACGCGAAAAGCGGCAACGTTAAGGCGCTGAAGAACCTTTCGGAGGCTTTTCCGGATTACTTCAAAGCTATCGGCCAAGATTTCACCCGCACTTCCGTTTCTTTTTCTGGAGACTCTCAACTTAACGTAGAAACAGCACCCCGTGCATTGGCCGTTTACGGCGGACTAAATGCCGACAATAAACTGGTCGAGCATTACACATTCAAATCACTGGGTAACGCTGTCAATCCGGAACGTCCTTTTCCGAACGCCATTTTTCAGTTCATTTATTTGAGACCGGAAGACAAAGACAAATTGGGAACCTTAGATCCCGGCAAGTACGACACGCACTACGAAGACGTTGAATACATTCACCCCCATCCAGAGAGTGATGGAACCCATACAGTTTGGAGAACTGCCCGCTTTATCATGCCAAAAGAATCGAGCCCGGCGGAGATCGAAAAAACCCCGCCTGACTATGGTTATTTATACCTTCTGGACGATGGCGACCCCCACGCTCAACAGACATTACCTGGCGAAAATAGCAGCATCGTCATAAGCAATTTTGCGGGTGAAAAAATCCCGACCACATACAAAGGCCCCTGACTACGTCTGGGCAGCGGCCGCTTGACGCGGGCGCTTCCGGTCAGCCCAGGCGGCCGGACTTGCGCACGATCAGCATCGCCAGTTCCAGCGATTGCTCGTAATTGAGGCGCGGATCCACCATCGACTTGTAGGCGCGTTGCAGATCGGCCTCGCTGAGATCACGCGCGCCGCCCATGCACTCGGTGACATCTTCGCCGGTAAGTTCCAGATGGACGCCACCCAGGCGCGTGCCGGCGGCATCGTGGATATCGAATGCCTGCTCCAGTTCGCCACGGATATTGTCAAAGCGACGCGTCTTGAAACCGTTCGACGTGCTTTCGGTATTGCCATGCATCGGGTCGGCTACCCAAAGCACGCGTCGGCCTTCGCGCTTGACGGCCTCGAGCAAAGGCGGCAGTGCTTGTGCGACCTGCGCATTTCCCATGCGATGGATCAGCGTGAGACGACCAGGCTCGTCGTCCGGGTTGAGCGCATCGATCAGCGGCAACAACTGCTCTGGCGTGACGGAAGGGCCGACCTTTACCGCAATCGGATTGCGGATGCCGCGGAAATATTCCACATGTGCGCCATCCAGGGCGGCGGTTCGCATGCCGATCCACGGGAAATGCGTGGAGAGATTGAACCAGCCGCGGTGGCGCGGAACCTGTCGCGTCAGCGCCTGCTCATAGTGCAGCAGTAGCGCTTCGTGCGAGGTAAAGAAGTCCACCCGCGTGAACCCGGCAATAGGACCGGCCAGGGTTTCCATGAATCGCAACGAATCGCCGATACCCGCCACCATGCGTCGATAATCGGCCGCCAGCGGCGAGTGCTCCACCCAGGCGAGATCCCAGTATTCCGGATGATGCAAATCCGCGAACCCGCCATCGATCAGCGCGCGCACGAAGTTCATGGTGAGCGCCGAATGCGCATGCGCGCGGATCAGGCGCTGCGGGTCAGGCCGACGCGCCTCGGGCGTGAATGCTGGGCCGTTGATGACGTCGCCGCGGAAGCTCGGCAGGGTGATGCCATCGCGGGTCTCCGTGTCGGCCGAGCGCGGCTTGGCGTACTGGCCCGCAAAACGGCCTACGCGCAGCACCGGCTGCTTGAGCCCGTGCACCAGCACCAGGCTCATCTGCAGCAGCACTTTCAGGCGATTGGAAATGATCGGACTGGTGCAGTCGGCGAAGCTCTCCGCGCAATCGCCCCCCTGCAGCAGGAAGCGCTTGCCTTCCTGCGCTTCGGCTAGCGATTGCTTCAGCGACAGCACTTCCCAGGAGGTGATCAGGGGAGGTAGATGCGCCAGCGCCTCGATCGCCTTCGCGAGTTCAGCCGCGTCTTCATAGTGCGGCTGCTGCAACGCAACACGTTGCTGCCAGGAGGTGGGCGTCCAATCGAGGTGCTGCAAGGGGTTTGTCAAAGTATTCATAACCGCAACCTCGGCGCGGCGCGGCGCAGCGTCGCGCGAATGGCCCAGACCGATAGCAAGATGTACCACAGCAGCGTCCACAATGGCATGGGCAGGCCGAGGATCGGCTGGATCTTGGCGCACTCGCCGGAGCCGGTAAACACCATCTTAAGTACCTTCGCGAACGGAAAGGCATCCATCATGTACGCAAGATTGGGGCCGCAGGAGGGGAGCTGATCCGGCGGCAGCGACTGGATCCACAGATGGCGTACCGCCGTCGCCAGACCGAACAGGGCGCCGAGCAGCAGCAGGCCGGTATAGAACCAGCGCATGCTACCGCGCGGCGCATGCAGTGCGCCTAGCAAAAAGAAAACTGCCATGACCATAAAACCGATGCGCTGGAAGATGCACAGCGGGCACGGCTCCATTCCCCACACATGCTCGGCATAGAGGGCGAAGCCCAGCAGACCGGCGCAAATGAAAAAGCCCAGGAAGAAACTGGCGCGGTAGGACCAGCGTAAGGGGTTCATGAGTTCGTTGGCATCGGGGATCAGGATGTTGACATTACCCGCTCGCAAAGACCCTGTCAGTAGGCCGGGGCCTCGGCGCCCGTAAAAAAGCAAAACCCCGGTCGGTTGCCCGGCCGGGGTTTTGTATTTGGACGTCCAAACAAGGGCTTGGGACGATCTTACTCGGCGTCGACCGCCTCGGTACGCGGGCGGTCCACCAGTTCGACGTACGCCATCGGCGCATTGTCGCCCGGGCGGAAGCCGCACTTGAGAATGCGCAGGTAGCCGCCGGGACGCTCGCGGTAACGCGGGCCCAATTCGACGAACAACTTACCCACGGCCTGCTTGTCGCGCAGACGGGCAAACGCCAGACGGCGATTGGCGACGCCATCGACCTTGGCCAGGGTGATCAGCGGCTCGGCGATACGGCGCAGCTCTTTGGCCTTGGGCAGGGTCGTGCGGATCAGCTCGTGCTTGATGAGCGACGAAGCCATGTTCTTGAACATCGCTTCGCGATGGCTGCTGGTGCGGTTGAGCTTACGCCCGGATTTCATATGACGCATGATGAGACTCTCTTGTCTGTTGTTATGAAAAACCGGTCCTTATGGCCGGATTTCCGCGGGTTACCCGCTATGCAAGCCCTTGGTGGAACGGGCTCTTATTAAGAGCGCGGCCGAAGGGCCGCTCTCGCGTCAGGCCAGCACCGTAAAAAAAGCGACGGAACTCCACCTGACTCGCGACTACGATCAAAGGTGACCGTGTCCAATACACCAGCAGCCGCAGTCTTAACGACTGCGGCTGCGGCAAAATCAACCCAGCTGCATGCCGTGCGAGAGGCCCGGCGGCGGCCAGTTTTCCAACTTCATACCCAGGGCCAGACCACGCACGCCCAGGACATCCTTGATTTCCGTGAGCGACTTCTTGCCGAGGTTCGGCGTCTTAAGCAGCTCCACTTCGGTCTTCTGAACCAGATCGCCGATGTAGTAAATGCTCTCGGCCTTCAGGCAATTGGCCGAACGCACGGTGAGTTCCAGATCGTCGATCGGACGCAGCAGCAGCGGATCGAAACCGCCCTTCTCCGCCTTGTCGGTGGCACTTTCACGACGCGAGAAATCACCGAACACCGACAGCTGGTCGTTGAGGATTTCAGCGGCCTTGCGCACCGCATCTTCCGCACCGATGGTGCCGTTGGTTTCGATATCCAGCACCAGCTTATCGAGGTTGGTGCGCTGCTCGACACGAGCGGCGTCCACCTCGTAGGCCACGCGCAGCACCGGAGCAAACGAGGCATCCAGCTGCAGGCGACCGATCGGGCGCGCTTCGTCGTCCGGATGCTGACGCAGGCTTGCCGGCTGATAGCCGACGCCACGACGCACCTTTAGACGCATGTTCAGCGCGATGTCCTTGGTCAGGTGGCAGATCACATGTTCCGGATTGATGATCTCCACCGAATGATCGACGGTGATATCACCCGCGGTGACCACACCCTTGCCCTTCTTGGACAAGGTCAGGGTGACTTCATCACCCGTGTGCTGACGAATCGCCACTTCCTTGAGGTTGAGCAGGACTTCAATCACGTCCTCCTGCAACCCTTCCAGGGTGGTGTACTCGTGCAGCACGCCATCAATTTCAACCTCGACGATGGCGCTGCCAGGGATCGAGGAGAGCAGCACGCGACGCAGCGCATTGCCCAAGGTGTGGCCAAAGCCACGCTCGAGCGGCTCCACCACTACCTTGGCGCGATTCGGTCCGAGCTGTTCAACACTGAGGCCGCGAGGCCGCAGCACGCTAGTTGACGAAACTGCCATGCATGGCTCCGGTTGATTACTTCGAATAAAGCTCGACGATCAGCGCTTCGTTGATGTCGGTCGGCAGGTCGGCGCGATCCGGCACGGACTTGAACGTGCCAGCGAACTTCTTGCTGTCCACTTCCACCCACTGCGGGCGCAGATCCATCGTGTCGAACACGGTGCCGGCTTCCTGCACGCGCAGCTGGTTGCGCGCGCGCTCGGTCACGGCGATCTCGTCACCCGGGCGAACCTGGTAGGACGGGATGTTGACCTTCTTGCCGTTGACCAGAATGCCCTTGTGCGACACGAGCTGACGAGCCTGGGCGCGCGTGACGGCGAAACCCATGCGGTAGACGACGTTGTCCAGACGGCTCTCGAGCAGGCGCAGCAGGTTCTCACCGGTGTTGCCCTTGAGGGTCGACGCCTTGGTGTAGTAGTTGCTGAACTGGCGCTCAAGCACGCCGTAAATACGCTTGACCTTCTGCTTTTCACGCAGCTGGACAGCATAATCGGACAGGCGGGCGCGCTTGTTGGCGCCATGCTGGCCGGGCTTGTTCTCCAGCTTGCACTTGGAGTCGATGGCGCGCGCCGGGCTCTTCAGGCTCAGGTCCGAACCTTCACGACGCGCGAGTTTGCAGGTAGCTCCACGATAACGTGCCATGGTTGTGCTCCTTAGACGCGACGCTTCTTGGGGGGACGGCAGCCGTTATGCGGAATCGGCGTGACATCGATGATGTTGAGAACCTTGTAGCCCAGCGCGTTCAGCGAACGCACCGCCGACTCGCGGCCCGGGCCGGGGCCCTTGATACGCACTTCCACCGTCTTCACGCCATAGTCGCCGGCAGCCCGGCCGGCCTTTTCGGCGGCAACCTGGGCAGCGAACGGGGTCGACTTGCGCGAACCGCGGAAACCCGCGCCGCCGGCAGTCGCCCACGACAGGGCATTGCCCTGGCGATCGGTGATCGTGACGATGGTGTTGTTGAAGGACGCCTGCACGTGCGCCACCGCATCGGTGACAACGCGCTTGACTTTCTTCTTGGTCTTAACTGGCTTTGCCATGTTCGGAATCCAAATCTCTTAAAAAGCGATCACTTCTTGATCGCGCGGCGCGGACCCTTGCGGGTACGGGCGTTGGTACGCGTGCGCTGGCCGCGCACCGGCAGGCCACGGCGGTGGCGCAGACCGCGGTAGCAACCCAGGTCCATCAGGCGCTTGATCGCGATACCGACTTCGCGGCGCAGATCGCCTTCCACCACATACTTGGCGACCTCGTGGCGGATCTTCTCCACCTCGCCTTCGCTCAGCGATTTGATCTGCACGTTCGGGTTCACACCCGCCGCTTCGCAGACCTTCCTGGCCCGGCTGCGGCCGATGCCATAGATGCTCTGCAGGCCAACCCAGACGTGCTTCTGGACCGGCAAATTGACACCCGCAATGCGCGCCATGATGTACTTTCTCCGATGCTTTCTTGCGCGGTAAACGCGCAATTCTAACCTTAATCAAACTGTCAGGAAAGCCCCGCGGCACCTGGGGCGCCGCCCTTTCCACCCGGGACCAGCCTGCCGCCTCAGCCGCGGCGCAGGTTGGCCTTTTTCATCAAACCTTCGTACTGGTGGCTGACCAGATGCGCCTGCACCTGAGCCGTAAAGTCCATCACCACCACCACCACGATCAGCAGCGACGTGCCGCCGAAGTAGAACGGAACATGCCAGGCGTTCTGCATGAACGTAGGCACCAGACAGACCAGTACGAGATAGATAGCACCCACACCGGTCAGACGCGTCATCACGGAGTCGATGTACTCAGCCGTCGAGCGACCCGGGCGGATACCCGGAATCAGCGCGCCAGACCGCTTGAGGTTGTCGGCCGTGTCCTGCGAGTTGAAAACGATCGCCGTGTAGAAGAAGGCGAAGGTAATCACCAATACCGCATAAATGATGTCGTAAAGCGGCTCGCCCGGACTCAGCACCTGAATCATGCTGGTCAGCCAGCGCGATTGGTGGCTGACATTGCCCCAGGTCGCCGCCATCGCCGGGAACATCAGGATACTGTTCGCGAAGATGGGCGGGATAACGCCCGACATGTTGATCTTGAGCGGGAGATGGGAAGTCTGGTTCATATACGAACGCTGACCACCCGACCGCCTTGCGTAATTGACGGTAATTCGTCGCTGCGCCCGTTCCATGAACACTACGAATGCCGTCACAGCCAGCACCAGCGCGACCACCATGACCAGCTTGATCGTGCTCAGCTCGCCATTGTTCGACATCGAGAGCGTATGAGCCACGGCATTGGGCAGACCCGCCACAATACCCGCGAAAATCAGCAGCGAGATACCGTTGCCGATGCCGCGCTCCGTCATCTGCTCACCCAGCCACATCAGGAACATCGAGCCCGCGGTCAAACCCACCACCGAGGACAGGATGAAGCCCATGCCAGGGGTATACACCACCGGACCGGCCGGGCTGGTCTGCTTCATCAGGGCGACGGCAATACCGAACGCCTGGAAAGCCGAAAGACCCACGGTCCCGAAACGGGTATACATCGTCAGCTGGCGTTGACCGGACTGCCCTTCCTTGCGCAGTGCCTGCAGGCTGGGAATCACCGAGCCCATCATCTGCACCACGATCGACGCGGAGATATAGGGCACCACGCCAAGCGCAAACACCGACAAACGCCCCAGCGAGCCACCCGAGAACATGTTGAACATGTCCAGGATGCCGCCGCTCTGACCGATCAGGGCCGCCATGGCGTCCGGATTGACGCCCGGAACCGGGATGAACGAGCCGAGGCGGTACACGATCAGCGCACCGATCACGAAGAAGATGCGCTGACGAAGCTCGGTCAATTTACCGAGTGATCCGACCGATGTGCCCTTGGCTGCGGCCACGTGCGATTACTCCACGCTGCCGCCGGCTGCTTCGATCGCAGCCTTGGCGCCGGCCGTGGCCAGCAGGCCCGACAACTTGACCGCGCGACCGATCTCGCCCTTGGCCACGACCTTGACCTTCTTGGCGCGGCTGTCGATCAGGCCAGCCTGATGCAGCACCACCGGGTCGATCACGTCAGCCTTGAGATTGGCCAGCTGATACAGGAACACTTCCTGGCTCTCGGCCTTCTTCTGCGAGCGAAAGCCGACCTTCGGCAGACGGCGCTGCAGCGGCATCTGGCCGCCTTCGAAACCAAACTTGTGGGTACCGCCGGCGCGGGCGTGCTGACCTTTGTGGCCACGGCCAGCGGTCTTGCCCAGGCCCGAACCGATACCGCGACCGACGCGCAGGCGCGTCTTGCGCGAACCAGCAGCCGGCTTGATGTCATTCAGACGCATGATGCTTACTCCTCGACCCGCACCAGGTAGTAGACCGTGTTGATCAGGCCACGCACTTGCGGGCTGTCCTTCAGTTCACGGACGTCATTGGTCTTGTTCAGACCCAGGGCCTTCACGCTCAAGCGGTGACGGGCCTGTACGCCACGCAAGCCTTTGACCAGGCGAACGCGGATGGTTTTTTCAGTGTTAGCCATTGCCCAGCACCTCTTCCACGGTCTTGCCACGCTTGGCAGCGATCTGCTTCGGCGAGGCAACGGCCTGCAGGCCCTTGATGGTAGCGCGCACCAAGTTGATCGGGTTGCGCGAACCGACGGCCTTGGCCAGCACGTTCTTCACACCGACCACTTCGAGCACCGCACGCATGGCGCCGCCGGCGATCACGCCCGTACCTTCGGAGGCCGGCTGCATGAACACGCGGGCTGCGCCGTGGTTGGCCTTGATGGCGTACCACAGGGTGCCGTTGTTCAAATCGATGCTCACCATGTTGCGACGCGCACGGTCCATGGCCTTGGAGATGGCCACCGGCACTTCACGCGCCTTGCCATAGCCGAAACCCACCTTGCCCTCGCCGTCGCCGACTACGGTCAACGCGGTGAAGCTCATCTGGCGGCCGCCTTTGACGGTCTTGGCCACGCGGTTGACGGCAATCAGCTTTTCGAGCAGGCCGTCTGAATTTTCACGATCGGTAGAAGACATATTCTTTTCCGTATGCCCGGACCATCCGGGACTTTTGCTTGCGGCTGGGCCGCTTGGAGTTGTTGTGTGTGTTGCTTAGAACTTCAGCCCGGCTTCGCGAGCGGCATCGGCAAGTGCCTTGATGCGGCCGTGATAGCGAAAGCCGGAACGATCGAACGCAACGGCCTCGATGCCGGCAGCCTTGGCACGCTCGGCGATCGCCTTACCTACCGCCGCGGCCGCAGCCAGGTTCTTGGTACCTTTCAGGCCTTCGGCAACCGACTTCTGCACGGTCGATGCTGCTGCCACGACCTTCTCGCCGGAAGCATCGAACACCTGCGCATACAGGTGCTGGCCGGTGCGGTGCACCGACAGGCGGGCCACCGCCAGCTTGCGGATGTGGGCGCGCGTGGACTTGGCGCGGCGCAGACGGGCTTCAATCTTGTTCATCATGTATCTCCAGAAAGCGGATCGGCTAGTGAGCGGTTGTTCTCTCGAAGCGACCTGACCGTAGATGGCCAGCTCATTCGCAGCACAGCGCTTAGGCCTTCTTGGCTTCCTTAATGGTGATCTTTTCGCCGGAGTAGCGAACGCCCTTGCCCTTGTAGGGTTCCGGCGGACGGTAACCACGGATCTTGGCGGCAACTTCCCCTACCAGCTGCTTATCCGACCCCTTGATCAGGATTTCGGTCTGCGTCGGGGTTTCGATGCTGATGCCCTCAGGCGCATTGAAGACCACCGGGTGGGAGAAGCCGAGGCTGAGGTTCAGCGCCTTGCCGGTCATCGACGCGCGGTAACCCACGCCGACCAGCTCAAGCTTGCGCTCGTAACCCTCAGACACGCCCTTGATCATGTTTGCCAGCAGCGCGCGGGCGGTACCACCAAACTTGTCCTCGGCGCCTTCGGCAACCTGGATGTTGATGGTGCCGTTGTCGTTGGCCACGGACACGCCCGGCAAGGCGTGAATGGACAGGGCACCCTTGGGGCCCTTCACGGCGATGCTGTCTTCTGCAACCTTGAGCTCAACGCCCTTGGGCAGGGAAATCGGTTTCTTGGCAACACGGGACATCGGGAGCTCCTTACGCGACCAGGCCGATGACTTCGCCGCCCACGCCCTGGGCGCGAGCCTGCCTGTCGGTCAGCAGACCGGCGGAAGTCGAAATGATCGAAATACCCAGGCCGCCGAGCACCTTCGGCAGGTCGCCCTTGCCACGGTACACTCGCAGGCCCGAGCGGCTGACGCGCTCGATGCGCTCGATGGCCGGACGGCCTTCGAAATACTTGAGCTTGATCTCGAGCACCGGCTTGCCCTCCAGGCTGGAGGTCTTGGCGTCGAGGATGTAGCCCTCGTTCTTGAGAAGGTCGGCCAGGGCCACCTTCAGCTTCGACGACGGAACGCTGACAGTCTGCTTGCCCGTAGCCTGGGCGTTGCGGATGCGCGTAAACAGATCGGCGATGGGATCAGTCATGCTCATGAAAACTTCCTTCAGAGTGCACCGATATCCGATAAAACCGGAAATCAATATTGAGTTGTAAGCCGCCATATTGGCGGGCTGCGATACGCAGACCGTCAAGTGTAGCAGCCTTTTCCGGCTTTTGCGAATACCGATGCTTCAAAGTCACATCAGCGGCGGCGCGTCACCACGCCGCCGGGTCTGGAGCCCACCCGCCAGAGGGGTGGGCCGCCGTAAACCGAATTACCAGCTGGCCTTGCGCAGGCCGGGCACGTCGCCACGCATGGTGGCCTCGCGCAGCTTGTTGCGGCCGAGCCCGAACTTGCGGTACACGCCGCGCGGACGGCCCGACAGCTCGCACCGGTTGCGCTGGCGGCTCGGGCTGGCATCGCGCGGCAGCTTCTGCAACTTGGCCTGCGCTTCCATCTTTTCCTCGTAGGAGGACTTCGGATTCAGCACGGTCGCCTTCAGTTCGGCGCGCTTGGCGGCGTACTTCTTGACGAGCTTGGACCGCTTGATATCGCGGTTAACCATGGAGGTCTTTGCCATAATTCTCTCGCGTATCAGTTGCGGAAGGGGAAGCTGAAGGCTTCCAGCAGCGCCTTGGCTTCTTCGTCGGTCTTGGCGGTGGTGGTGATGGAGATGTCCATACCGCGCATCGCGTCAACGGCGTCGAAGTCGATTTCCGGGAAGATGATCTGTTCCTTGATGCCGAAGTTGTAGTTGCCACGGCCATCGAAGGCGCGACCCGACACGCCGCGGAAGTCGCGAACGCGGGGCAGCGAAATGTTGATCAGGCGATCCAGGAATTCCCACATCTGGGCGCGGCGCAGGGTCACCTTGCAGCCGATCGGCCAGCCGTCGCGGATCTTGAACGAGGCGACAGACACGCGCGCCTTGGTCGTGATCGGCTTCTGGCCGGCGATCTTGGCCATGTCCGCCACGGCATTTTCGAGCACTTTCTTGTTGCCCGCGGCTTCGCCCACGCCCATGTTCAGCGTGATCTTGGTGATGCGGGGAACCTGCATCACGTTCTGGTACCCAAAGCGCTCGGTGAGCTTTTGGATGACCTGGTCTTTGTAAAAGGTTTCAAGGCGCGTCATGACTTGTGTTCCTTACGCGTCCACGACCTCGCCAGACGAACGGTACACGCGGACCTTGCGCCCATCACTGAGCGTCTTGGCACCAACGCGTTCACCCTTGTTCGTGGCGGGGTTGAACAGCTGCACATTGGAGATATGGATCGAAGCCTCGCGCTCGACGATGCCGCCGGCCTGGTTGGCCTGCGGATTCGGCTTGGTGTGGCGCTTGACCAGGTTGACGTTGGAGACGAACACGCGATCGCCCTCAACGCGCAGCACGTCGCCGCGCTGACCTTTGTTTTTACCGGTGATCACGATGACCT
>Ga0335075_10000298_pt1 | contig 90862 bp, 69 predicted proteins | sample Lox_Sample_24_FD_206723 | JGI IMG/M metagenome (GOLD analysis project Ga0335075, IMG submission 206723) | Soil microbial communities from Loxahatchee National Wildlife Refuge, Florida, United States - Lox_Sample_2.4 | ecosystem: Environmental > Terrestrial > Soil > Wetlands | place: USA... | reverse complement strand
AAGCGCGCCGCGGCCGGGTTTGCCGCGCGCGCACGCCCGTTTTGCTCCACGCGAACCACGGGCTGGCACCGTTGACAGTCGAGCTTCGCGGCGGCCCCACGGAGCCGGGAGGCGATTGCCATGCTCACCTATCATTTCGGCGGCGGGCCCAATCCGCTCAAGGTCTCTTTGCTGCTCGAGGAGCTGGACATTGCCTACACGCCGGTGCGCGTCCGCACGCTGGCGGGCGAGCAGCATTCGGAGGCGTTCACCGCGCTCAATCCCAACCAGAAGATTCCGGTGATCGTCGAGGAAGACGGCAATGCGATCTTCGACAGTAACGCCATATTGCTCCATCTCGCCGACCGGCACGGCCGCTTCGCGCCGCCGCCGGACGACCCGCGGCGCGGCGAATTGCTGTCATGGCTGATGTTCGTCGCCACCGGGCTGGGCCCGTTCAGCGGCCAGGCGGTCCATTTCAAGCATGGCGCGCCGGAGGCGGTGCCCTATGCCGCGCGGCGCTACGATTACGAGGCGCGGCGGCATTTCGCGATCGTCGAGCGGCGGCTGGGGAATCGCGACTTCCTCGCGGGCGACGCCTATTCGATCGCCGACATGGCCCTGTTCGGCTGGGCCCATTTCCTGACCCGGATCCTGGACGAGGACGCGCCGGGCGATTTTCCCAACCTGCTGCGGCTGATGGCCTGGATCGAGGCGCGGCCGGCGGGGCAACGCGCGCTGGCCATGTCCGGCACGACCGGCGGGCCGGCGCCGCAGGTCAAGGGCAACCGCCACCTGTTCCGCCACCTGGACTGAGCGGCCGGCCTCAGGCCTGCATGTGCGAGGCGACCAGCCGCTCGGCAGTGAGCACGAAGGCATTGGCGGGGCCGCGCTTGCCGAAGACGATATGCGCGGAATAGGCGCCCTCGATCAGCAGGATCAGCCCGTCGGTCAGCGTCTCCGGCTCCTCGGCCCCGAGTTCGTCGATGATGCCGCGCAGGCGCTCGCGGAACTTGGCCTTGCACGCCTCGATGACGAGCCGGCCGGGATGGCCGTCGTCGCGAAACTCGACCGCGGCGTTGGACATCAGGCACCCGTGGAAACCCGGCTCCTCCAGCTCGCCGGCCATGTGGGCGATGATCGCGCGCAGCCGCGCCATCGGGTCCGGGCCGGCCGCTTCGAGCTTCTCGTCGAACTCCGCCATGCCCTCGGCCGCGAAGCTCTCGAGGCAGGCGGCGACGAGCGCATCCTTGGATTCGAAACTGCGGTAGAGGCTCGGCTTGGTGACGCCGGCCTGGCAGACGATCTCGTCCACTCCCACCGCGCGGATGCCACGCTGGTAGAACAGCTCGAGCGCCGTCTCGAAGATGCGGGTCGCCGCTTTCTTGCGCGGCGCGTCGAGCGCGTCGCAGCAGCCCTCGGGCAGACTTTCTTTCCTCATCCCAATCTTGCTTCCGGCTTTCTTTTTGGCCTTGACGAAATGTAACAGAACGGTACGTACCACAAAAGTACGTACCGGTCAGTAACAAAATTCATCTGACACGGGCGGCATGAATTTCAGGTGAATTCAATGGCATATCGTTCATTCGGAAGCGAGCCTTTCGCATTCCCTCCCTCGGGCGACTCGCCCACCGACTCGGGCGATTCCGCCGAGACCGAGACCTTCGCCCCGCTGGAGCAGACGGTTATCGCGCTCGCCGAGGCCGATCCAGTGGCCAGCCTCGGCGCGCCGAGCCGCTTTGCGCGCCTCTTCGAGCGCTGGTTCGGCTTCAAGCGCCACAATCCGCTCGCGGACAAAAGGCTGGAGGCCCTGCGCCGCTTCGCCGTGCTCGCCCGCGTCGCCGCCGGCCGCCTTCCCGCCGAGGAGGTGAAGCGCTTCCTCGCCGCCGGGTTCTCCCTGTCGCAGGCCCGCGCGCTCCAGCGCCGCGCGGCCCGGCCCGTTCTTTGAGGATTATCGTTCATGTATCACAGCGTCCCCGAGGAGAACTCCTCCGTGCCCGCGACCGAAAGCGAGGCGCCGCGGGAGGACAGGCGTCCGCTCTCCAATAGGGCGAAGGGCGTCATCGTCGTCGCCCTGCTCGCGCTCGTCGGCTTCGGGATCTACAAATTGTTCTTCGCGGGCGAGGCCGCCCCGCCCACGCCGCCGCCCCCGGCGGTGACCGTTGCCCAGCCGCTCGCTTATGACGTCGTCGACTGGGACGATTATGTCGGCCGCTTCGAGCCGGTCGAGAATGTCGAGATCAAGCCGCGCGTCTCGGGCTATCTGCGGACCGTCCACTTCCGCGACGGCGACCAGGTGCGCCAAGGCCAGTTGCTCTTCACCATCGATGCGCGCCCCGCCCAGGCCCAGCTCGACCAGGCCCGCGCCCAGGTCGCGCGCGCGCAGGCCGCCCTGGTCAACGCCCGCACCGAATATGCCCGCTCGCAGACTCTGCAGCGCTCCGAAGCGGCGAGTCTCGAGGAAGTGGAGCAGCGCCGCGCCGCGATGCGCTCGGCCCAGGCCGATCTCGCCGCCGCCCAGGCGACGGTGCGCGCCCAGTCGCTCAATGTCGGCTTCACCCGCGTCACCGCGCCCATTTCCGGCCGCGTCTCCGATCGGCGGATCGATCCGGGCAATGCGGTCACCGCCGACCAGACGGTGCTGACCACGATCGTCTCGACCAGCCCGCTCCATTTCGTCTTCGACAGCTCCGAGGCGCTGCTGCTCAAATATCAGCGCCAGCAATCCGGCACCGCCGCCGGCACGCCGGTGCGCATCCGCCTGCAGGACGAGGGCGATTATCGCCATGCCGGCACGCTCGACTTCGTCGACAATGCGATCAACCCGGGCGCCGGCACGATCCGGGCGCGGGCGGTGGTGCCCAATCCGGACGGCTTCCTGCGCCCGGGCATGTTCGGCCATCTGCGCCTGTCGGCGACGCGGCCCTATCGCGCCCTGCTCGTCCCCGACACCGCCATCGTCACCGACGGCGCGCGCCGCGTCGTCTATGTGGTCGACGCTCAGGGGAAGGTCGGCACGCGGCCCGTCGAGCCGGGCCCGCTCCTCGGCGGCCTGCGCGTGATCCGCTCCGGCCTGCGGCCGAACGACCGGGTGATCATCGACGGCATCCAGCGCGCCCAGCCGGGTCAGCCGGTGACCGCCAATGCCGGCCGGATCCAGCCGCCCGCGGCCACCGAGCCCGCGCGCCAGGCGCCGCCGGCCGTGCCCTCCTCGGTCGCGACGCCCGCCGGCCAGCGCTGAGGACGGACGAGCCATGAACATCTCGCGCTTCTTCATCGAGCGGCCGATCTTTGCCGGCGTCATCGCCGTCTTCATCGTGCTGATCGGCGCCTTTGCCTATCCGCAGCTCTCGCTCTCCCAATATCCGGAGATCGCGCCGCCGACGATCACCGTGAACGCCGCCTTCCCCGGTGCCTCCGCGGAGACGCTGGCGGACACGGTCGCGGCGCCGATCGAGCAGGAGATTAACGGCGTCGAGAACATGCTCTATATGAGCTCCTCCTCGACCTCGGCCGGCCAGGTCGCGATCACCGTCACCTTCCGCCCCGGCACCGATCTCGATGCCGCGCAGGTGCTGGTCCAGAACCGGGTGGCATTGGCCGAGCCGCGCCTGCCCGAGCAGGTCCGCCAGATCGGCGTCACCGTCGCCAAGCAGTCCCAGGGCTTCCTGATGATCGTGGCGCTGACCTCGACCGATCCGTCGGTCGACATCGATTATGTCGGCAATTACGCCAATTCGCGCCTCAGGGATCGGCTGCTGCGCCTGCCCGGCGTCGGCGGTGTTACCGTCTTCGGCGGCGGCAATTATTCGATGCGCGTCTGGATCGATCCCGACCGCGCCGCCGCCCGCAACCTCACCGCCGCCGAGATCGTCGCCGCGCTGCGCACCCAGAACGTCCAGGTCGCCGGCGGCGCGATCGGCCAGCCGCCCGCCGGCTCGGGCAATCCCGCCTTCGAGCTTCCGGTCGAGGTACAGGGCCGGTTGCGCGACCCGGCGCAATTCGCCGACGTCGTCATCAAGACCGACGCGAACGGCGCGATCACCCGCGTCCGGGACGTCGCTCGGGTCGAGCTGGGCAGCCAGGATTACGGCATCCGGGGCAGCTTCGACGGGCAGCGCGGCGTCGCCCTCGCCATCGTCCAGCAGCCGGGCTCCAACGCGCTCGACGCGGCCAATCTGGTGCTCGCCGAAGTCGAGGCCGCGTCCCGCGAATTCCCGCCGGGGGTGCGCTATTCCATCCCCTACAACCCGACCGAATATGTCGAGGCGTCGGTCGAGGCGGTGCAGAGCACCTTGCTCGAAGCCGTCGTGCTCGTCGTTCTCGTCGTCATCGTCTTCCTGCAGACCTGGCGCGCGGCGATCATCCCGATCATCGCCATCCCCGTCTCCCTGGTCGGTACCTTCGCCGTGCAGCTCATGCTCGGCTTCTCGATCAATTCGCTGTCGCTGTTCGCGCTCGTGCTTGCGGTCGGCATCGTCGTCGACGACGCCATCGTCGTCGTCGAGGCGATCGAGAAGCATATCCGCGAGGGGCTGAGCCCGCGCGAGGCCGCGCACCGGACGATGAAGGAGGTCTCCGGCGCGCTGATCGCGATCGGGCTGGTGCTGACCGCCGTGTTCGTGCCGACCGCCTTCATCTCGGGCATTCCCGGCATCTTCTACCGCCAGTTCGCGGTGACGATCAGCGCCGCCGCCCTGATCTCGCTCCTGGTCTCGCTGACGCTGTCGCCGGCGCTCGCCGCGCTCCTGCTCAAGCCGCACGAGCCCGGCCACGAGAAGCAGGGCAATCGCTTCACCCGCCCGCTCCGCCGCGCCGCCAACGCCTTCAATAACGGCTTCGACCGGCTGTCGGAGCGCTACGGCCGGCTGACCGGCAAGGCGGTCCGGCGCGGGGCGGTGATGCTGGTCATCTATGCGGGCCTGCTGGTGATGACCGGCTGGCGCCTCACCGCGACGCCGACGGGCTTCATCCCCGAACAGGACCAGGGCATCCTCATCGGCGTCGTCCAGCTGCCGCCGGGCGCCTCGCTCGACCGGACCGAGGCGGTGCTGAACCGCACCCGCGAGATCGCCCAGCGGACGGCGGGCGTCGACGGCACGGCGACCTTCGCCGGCCTGGACGGCGCGAGCTTCTCCCAGGCCTCGAACAGCGGCGTACTCTTCATCCGGCTCAAGCCGCAGGGCGAGCGGCAGAGCGCGACCGAACTCGCCGCCGGGCTCACCGGCGCGATCGCAGCGCAGCAGCAGGGCGCGAACGTCTTCTTCCTGTCGCCGCCGGCCGTGCCCGGCCTCGGCAATGGCAGCGGCTTCACGATGATGCTGCAGGACCGCTCCGGCGCCGGCTATCGCGCGCTGGAGGGCGCGACCATGCAAATGATGGGCGCCGCGCAGCAGGAGCAGCGCGTCACCCAGGTCTTCTCTTTGTTCAACACCGCCTCGCCGCGCATCCAGGCGGACGTGGACCGCGACCGCGCGCAATTGCTGGGCGTGCAGCCGGCACAGGTGTTCGACGCGCTCGGCACCTATCTGGGCTCGACCTATGTCAACGACTTCAACCTGCTCGGCCGCACCTTCCGCGTGACCGCGCAGGCGGAGCCGTCGGCGCGCGACAGCATCGCCGATATCGGCCGCATCCAGGTCCGCTCGGCGAACGGGGCGATGGTGCCGCTCTCCTCGGTCGCCAGCTTCCGCGAGGATAGCGGGCCGGTGCGCGTGGTGCGCTACAATCTGTTCCCGGCGGTCGAGCTGCAGGGCATGGCCGCGCCTGGCATCTCCTCGGGCGACGGCCTCGCGGCGATGGAGGCGCTGGCCGATCAGACGCTGCAGCAGGGCTTCGCCTATGAATGGACGGGCCTCGCCTTCCAAGAGAAAGCGGCGGGCTCGACGGCCGTGCTGATCTTCCTGATGGCGGTGATCTTCGTCTTCCTGGTGCTCGCCGCCCAATATGAGTCGCTGACCTTGCCGCTCGCGGTGATCCTGATCATCCCGATGTGCATCCTCGCGGCCCTGCTGGGCGTGAACCTGCGGGGGCAGGACAACAACATCCTGACCCAGATCGGCCTGATCGTGCTGGTCGCGCTCGCAGCGAAGAATGCGATCCTGATCGTCGAGTTCGCCAAGCAGGCGGAGGAGCATGACGGGCTCAGCCCGATGGCCGCCGCCGTCCGCGCCGCCCAGTCCCGCCTGCGCCCGATCCTGATGACCAGCTTCGCCTTCATCTTCGGCGTGATCCCGCTCGCCATCGCCTCGGGGCCGGGCGCGGAAATGCGTCAGGCGCTCGGCACGGCAGTCTCCTTCGGAATGCTGGGCGTGACCATCTTCGGCCTGATCTTCACGCCGATCTTCTACGTCGTCAGCCGCGCGCTGGGCGACCGCGTCGCCCGCTGGTGGCGGCGCGGCAAGCCGAAGCCCGCCGTCGGTCCCGGCATGCAGCCGGCGGAATAAGAGTCACCGTCATGAAGCAGCTTCTCCTCCCCCTCGTCAGTTCGCTGGCCCTTGCCGCCTGCACCGTCGGCCCGAACTATGCCCGCCCCGAAAGCCCGCAGGCGGCCGGCGGCGCCTTTCTGGGCGCGGCCAATCCGGCCTTCGCGCCCGCCGAGCCGCCGGCCGGCTGGTGGCGGCTCTATCAGGATCCGGTGCTCGACCAGCTCGTCGAGGATGCCTTCGCGCACAATACCGACCTGCGCGTCGCCACCGCGAATCTGGCCCGCGCCCGCGCCTTGCTGCGCGAGACCAGGGCCGGCCGGCTGCCGCAGGTGGGAGTCAGCGCGGGGGGGAACTATGCGCGCGTGCCGGAGAGCCAGAGCGTTCCCGGCGCGGACCGCGAGGGCAGCGCCTTCGACGTCGGCCTCGACGTCTCCTATGAGGTCGACCTGTTCGGCCGGGTCCGGCGCGGCATCGAGGCCGGCCGCGCCGATGTCGCCGCCGAGGAGGCGGCGCGCGACGCGGCCAGGGTGCTCGTCGCCGCCGAGACGGCGCGGGCCTATGCCGACGCGGCCGCCGCCGCCCAGCGGCTCGAGGTCGCCGAGCGCAGCCTCGACCTTATCGATCGCACCCGCACGGTCACCATCCGTCGCTTCGAGGCGGGCCGGGGAACCGGGCTCGACGTTGCTCGCGTCACCTCCCTGTTCGAGCAGCAGCGCGCCTCCCTGCCCCCGCTTCGGGCCGAGCGCGACGGGGCGTTGTTCCGCCTCGCCGCGCTCACCGGCCGCGCGCCCGCCGCATTGTCCCCCGCGGCGGGTGCGCGCCGGACTGTGCTGCGGCTCGACCGGCCGATCCCGGTCGGCGACGGCTGGCAATTGCTCGCCCGCCGCCCCGACATCCGCGAGGCAGAGCGCCGGCTCGCCGCCTCCACCGCGCGGATCGGCGTGGCCACGGCGGACCTTTATCCGCGAGTCACTCTGGGCGGCGAGGTCGGCGCGAGCGGGCCGTCGCTCGGCAGCCTGTTCACCGGCGGCCCGTTCCGCTGGCTGCTCGGCTCGCTGATCAGCTGGTCGTTCACCGATCAGGAGACGGTGCGCGCCCGGATCCGCGCCGCCGAGGCGACGAGCGAAGCCGATCTCGCCCGCTTCGACGGCGCCGTGCTGACCGCCTTGCGCGAAACCGAGACCGCTCTGTCCGCTTATCGCCACGAGCTGGACAGGCGGACCGCTTTGACCGCCGCCCGCGACGCCGCGGGGCGCGCGGCCGAGTTGGAGCGGCTGCGGCTGCGCGAGGGCCGTTCGGACTCGCTGGCCGTGCTGGACGCGGAACGCACCTTGGCCGCGGCCGAGACGGCGCTGGCGGATTCCGACGCGCGTCTGGTCTCGAACCAGATCGACCTGTTCCGCGCCTTGGGCGGCGGCTGGCAGGTGGAGACCCCGCCGGCTGCCTGAGATCGCGATGCGCCGCTAGGCCGGGGTGACGCGCACGGGCAGTGACGCAAGCGCGTGGAGCGTGTTGTTGAGCCGCCGCGTCGGCGCGCCACCGAACGCGATCCGGGCGATGCGCGGCAGCATCGCGTTCAGCACCACCTCCGCCTCCTGCCGCGCCACCATCTGCCCGAGGCATTGGTGAATGCCGAAGCCGAAGCCGACATGGCCGCTCGCGGTGCGGCCGATGTCGAAGGCGTCGGGCGTCGTCCAGCGCAGGGGATCCCGGTTGGCGGCGCCGAGGAAGAGGATCACCTTCGCGCCCTCGGGCAGCGCCGTCCCGGCCATTTCGGTCGCCCGGGTCGTCGTCCGGAAGAAGATCTGGACGGTGGAATCCCAGCGCAGCGATTCCTCGAAGGCCTTCCTGGCGAGCGAGGGGTCGTCGCGCAGCCGCGTCCACTGGTCGGGATGGCTGGCGAAGCCGAGCATCAGATTGGCGATGCCGTTGACGGTCGTATCCACGCCGGCGGTGAGCAGGGAGCGGACGAGCCGCTCGGCCTCCGCCGCGCTGCACTCGCCCCGGTCGGCGGCGCGATAGACCTCGAGCCCCCAGCCGCCTTCCTTGAGATTCTCGCGCCGGCACGCCTCCGCCACCCAGGCGATCGCCTCGCGCGCCTCCGCCTCGGTACGCCTGAAATGCTCGTTCCGCGGCCCGAAGGCGTTGAAGGTGGCGACCGCATAGGGAAGCAGCAGGCTGCGCCCGTCGTCGCGCAGGCCCATCGCGTCGGGAAAGACCGAGAGCGGAAAGACTTCCGCCAGATCGGCGACGGCGTCGAACCTGCCGCGTGCCACCAGCGTCTCGACGAGCGCGTCCGCCCGGTCCTGCCAGACCGGCCGCAAGGTCTTCAGGGCCGCGAGGTTGACGACGCGGTTCATGAGCCGCCGGGTGCGGTCGTGCAGCGGCGGATCCGCCTCGAGCAGCAGCGACGGCGGCCGCCAGGGCGTCTCGAGCGCAAAATCCGCGAGGCCGACGCCTCGCGAGGAGCAATAGGTCTCCCAATCCTGCAGCGCCGCCGCCACCTCGGCGTGACGGGCCATGCCATAGGCGCCCCAGGCCGGCATCGCGAAGACCGGGCCGGCATCGCGGAGCGCCGCATGGAAGCGATAGGGATCGGCCAGGAATTCATCCGAGAACGGATCGACGGCGACCTCCGGGACGGAAACGCGCGTAGCGACCGACATCGACATCTCCTGATCAATCACTATACTGACTTATCAGAACAGGACATATCGCCGCCGCCTCGAAACGACAAGGCGCAACCGGCGGGGGAGCAGGTCGGATGGGAACGGACAGCGCGGATATCGAGGTCGATGTTGTCGTCGTGGGCGCGGGCGGCGCCGGGATGACGGCGGCGGCCGAGGCGGCGGCGGCGGGATTGAAGGTCGTGATCATCGAGAAAGCGCAGGTGGTGGGCGGCACGACCCGGCTGTCGGTCGGCTCGATCATGGCGGCGGGCGGCGATTTCCAGCGGCGCGCCGGGATCGCGGACAGCCCCGCCGAGCATGACCAGGACCTGGCCAGGATCAGCGGCGCGCTCGGCGCGCACGACGATCCGGACTTGCGCAAGCTGCTCACCGACAATGTCGCCGACACGGTCCGCTTCCTGCAGTCGATCGGCGTCAACTTTCTCGGCCCGCTGCCGCAGCCGCCGCACGAGAAATCCCGCCTGCACCAGGTGATGCCGACCTCGCGCGCTTATGTGCACCGGCTGGAGAAATTGTGCCGCCGGCGCGGCGTCGAGATCCGCGTCGGCACGCGGCTCACCGCGCTGATCGTGACCGAAGGTCGGGTGACCGGCGTCGTCGCCGAGCGGGACGGCCGACCGGTCAGGCTGCGCGCGACGCGCGGCGTCGTGCTCGCCTCCGGCGACATGGGCGCGAACAACGCGCTGATGCACGCGCATATGAAGAGCTGGGCCAAGGGGATCGAACCCTATAATCCGCACAGCACCGGCGACGGGCAGGTCGCGGCGGCGGCGATCGGCGGCCAGATCGTCTCGCGCAAGGAGCTCGGGCCCGAAATGGCGGCGGCGATCCGCTTCGTCCGGCCGGGACCAAGCTGGCTGCACCGCGTCCCGCCTTATCCCTGGCTCACCCGGGCGATGATCCTGGCCCAGAAGCTCCTGCCGGCCGCGCTGATCCGGCCCTTCACGATGAAGTTCCTGACCACCGCTCTGGGCCCGGACCGGGGCGTCTACGAGCAGGGCGCGATCCTGGTGAACCGCAAGGGCGAGCGCTTCGTCGACGAGCTGCGCGCGCCCGCCATCCACCTCACCGAGCAGCCAGAGGGCGAGGCTTATATCGTCTTCGACGGCCGCTTCGGCCGCAAATTCTCCGCCTGGCCCTATTTCATCTCCACCGCGCCCGGCGTCGCCTTCGCCTATCTGCGCGACTATCGCGCGGCGCGGCCGGATCTCTACAACGAGGCGCGCTCGATCGCGGAGCTGGCCGCAAGGCTCGGCATGCCCGCCGATGCGCTCGCGGCAACGATCGCCGCGACCAATGCCGGCCGCGAGGAGGCGCTGCGACTCGTCGAGCCGCCTTATTACGCGCTCGGCCCCGTGAAGACTTGGGTGCTGGTCGGCTCGATCGGCCTGGCCGTGAACACCCGCCTGGAAGTGCTGGACGCCGACCGCAGGGCCATTCCGGGCCTTTACGCCGTCGGGCAGGCGGGCGTCGGCGCGATGTTCCTCTCCGGCCACGGCCACGGGCTCGGCTGGGCCTTTACCTCGGGCCGGCTGGTCGCCCGCTCTCTCGCCGCGGCGGCGCCTTCGGCCCAAGGTCCGGACTGAATCGGACCTGGCGCGGATCGACCCAACGGAGTCACCCGGCGAAGGCCGGGACCAATGCACACGGACGCTCGAGGGAAGGGCGGTCGCGTCGGTAGCCATTCCCCCGCCGGCTATGTTCGTGGGTCCCGGCCTTCGCCGGGATGACTATGAAATCACGCACAAAACGGCTTCGACTATCGACTACGGATCCAGGTGACTACGCCCCCTCAGGCCGCCAGCGCCTCCGCCCGCTCCGGCGCCTTGACGATGAGCCGGTGCATCTCGCGCCGGTGGCCGGCATAGTCGTTGACCGCATAATGCCAGGTCTGGCGGTTGTCCCAGAAGGCGATCGCGCCCTTCGTCCAGCGGAAGCGGCAGGTATATTCGGGCCGCAGCACGTGCCGGTAGAGCGCCTCGAGCAGCGGGATGCTCTCCTCGCGCGTCCAGCCGACGAAGCGGTGCGTGTAGGCGGGATTGACGTAGAGGACGGGCCTGCCGGTCTCGGCATGGACCCGGACCACCGGGTGGACGCAATCGTCTGAATTGACCTTGGCGCGGCCGAACTTGCCGTCCGGATCGCCGGTGCGCTCGGCGGTCTGCGCGATCAGGAAGGCGGAGGACTGGACCGCCTCAAGCCCCTCGATCTGCTGCCGAAGATAGGCGGGGAGATGGGCATAAGCGGCGGCCGTATTGGCGAAGAGCGTGTCGCCGCCATAAGGCGGAACCTCGCGGCTGTAGAGGATCGTGCCCATGCAGGGGTTCGGCCGGTGCGCCTGATCGGTATGCCATTCGTCGCCGATATTGCTCTTCTCTTCCGGCTCCTTGCGGATGATCTCCACCTGCGGATGGCCGTCCATCGCGACGATGGTGGGGCTGTTGTTGCGGAACAGCTCGCCGAATCTCTCGCCGAAGGCGATGTAGCGCTCGAGGCTCAGTTCCTGATCGCGGAAGAAGATCACCGCATGGTCGTTGAGCGCGGCGCGGATGTCCGCATAGATTTGCGCGTCCTCGCAGGTGGCGAGATCGACGCCCGAGATTTCGGCGCCGATATTGCCGGTTACCTTGGTGACTTTCATGCTCCGCCTCCGGGAAAAATCATATCACTGACACAAAATCCGCACAACCATATGGGGTCAGGCCAGAGCGAGCGCGTCGCTCGCGCGCTTCGCGCCCTCGGTCAGCGCGCTGAGCTTGGCCCAGGCGATCTGCGGGTGGGTGCGTCCGCCGAAACCGCAATCGGCGCCGGCCATCATATGCGCCGCGCCGACCCGGTCGGCGAAGCGGCGGATGCGCTGGGCGACCAGGTCCGGATGCTCGATCACGTCGGTGCTGTGGGTGATGCAGCCGGGAACGATGACCTTCCCCTCGGGCAAGGTCACAGTCTCCCAGACATCATATTCATGCTCGTGGCGGGCATTGGCGGCCTCGAACAGATAATATTTCGCCTTCACGCTGAGCATGATGTCGACGAGATGCGCCATTTCGAGATCGTGGGCGTGCGGCCCGTGCCAGCTGCCCCAGCAGAGATGGTAGCGGATCATCTCCTCGGGCACGTTGGCCAAGGCGTGGTTCAGCGCCTCGACCCTGAGCGCGCAGCGCTTGCGGAAGGCGTCCAGCCCCATGGCCATGCCGATCCGGTCCCACAAGGCGGGCAGCCAGGCATCGTCGACCTGGACGAGCACGCCCGCTCTCGCGATGGTTTCATATTCGACCCGCATCGCTTCCGCCAAGGCGAAGAGATACTCCTCGTCGGTAGCATAATAGGCATTGGGGTGATCGACCTCGTAGCTCGACGGCGCGACGCTGGTCATGAAGACCGGCGCGTCGCCCGCGGCGCGCTTCAGCAGGTCGACCTCGCGCGCGAGCGCCGCCTCCGCCTTGTAGGAGACCGGGCCGCTGCAGACGATGATCGGCCGCTCGTCCGGCTCGCGCTGGCCGGGCCGGAAGAAGAGGGTGCCGCGCTCGGCCGCATAACGGTAGAAATCCGCGAACTCCTCCCGGTCCTTGCCGAGATAGGCCGCCCTCGGCCCGACCGGGGCGCGTTGCTCGAAGCCGTCCAGCCGGCGCACCGCATATTCGACCCAGCCGCCGCCCTTGGTATATTCCCCCTCGTTGATCACATCGAGGCCGATCTCCCGCTGCCGGGCGACGACCGCCTCGACCGCATGGGACAGCCGCGCCTCGGCGCCCGGCGCGTCCGGATCGAGCGGTTCGAGGTCCGGCAGGCTGCCGACATGGGTGGTGCGGATCCGGGTCATTATCCTCTCCCTCTCAAGCGGTGGCGCGCAGGGCCGGGCCGGCCTCGCGGGCGATCGTCTCGGCGGCCAGCAGCCCGAAGACCGAGGCCTTGGAGAGACCGCCCGTATAGCCGGTGAACGGCCCGCCCTCGAGCCCGCCGGTCGCCGCGCCCGCGGCGAAGAGGCCGGGGATCGGCGCGTCGTTCCGGTCGAGCACGCGCATCTCGCCGTCGATCGCGATGCCGCCCATCGTGTAGGTGAGGCCGGCGCAGACCGGCACGGCATGGAAGGGCGCGCGCTGGATCGGCATCGGCGCGACGCGGGCGGCCGTGCGCGGCGGCGACAGCGCGTCCGCCGTGCCCGCGGCGACGGCCGCATTATAGGCCTGGACGGTCGCGGCGAGCCGCCCCGGCGGCAGGCCGACGGCGACCGCGAGCGTGTCCAGATCGTCCGCCCGGGTTACGGCGCCGCCGGCGCGTTCCAGGTTCGGATTGGGCGCGAGCACGGCCTCGCGGGCGGGGCCCTGCCAGGCGGCATCGTCGCAGATCACGATTGCGGAGAGGGGATCGGCCATGCGCGCGATCGCATTGGCGATCGAGACGCCGCCCAGCCCCTCGTCGGTGAAGCGATTGCCCTCGCCGTCGACGATCAGCCCGGAGACCGCCATGGAATCGATCATCGGATGCGGCCAGAGCTGCTCGTTGAACATCGCGTCGCGGTGCAGGACATGGCCGTAGAAGCAATCGAGGGTGCTGAGCTTCGCGCCCACGGCCTCGGCCATGCGCAGGCCGTCGCCGCGGCCGGTCTGGGCGTTGCGCTGGCGCACCTTTTCGGGCGCCGGCGAGATATGGGCCCCGACCAGCTCGGGATCGGCCTGGAAGCCGCCATCGGCGATCAGCACGGCGCGCGCGCCGAAGCGGAGCCGCGCGCCGTCGCGCTCGGCGTCGACACCGGCGATCCGGCCCTCCTCGACCAGCAGCGCCATGGCGCGCACGCCGCGCTCCAGCCGGCCGCCCCGCGCCGCGATGCGCTCGGCCAGGGTGCGCAGCAGCACGTCCCCGCCCCGGCCTTTCCAGTGCATGCCGAATTGCTGGAGCCGCGGCGGCGCCAGCACGGTGCTGAACTCGGGCGTCGGCCCACCTTTGATGAAACGGATGCCCTGCGTGCGCAGCCAGTCGACCGTGCGCTTCGCATTGCCGGCCAGCGCGTCGGCGAGGGCCGGATCGGCATGGCCGCGCGTCGCCGCCTCGATATTGGCGCGCGCCTCGGTCGGGCCGACCTGGATGTCGTTCATCGCGACGTGGAAGATGCCGCCGGTGATGCGCGAGTTGCACATATAGTCGGCGTCGGCGCCCGCCTCGAGGACGAGCACGCTCAGCCCCAGCTCGGTCGCGCGGGCGGCCGCGGCCAGCCCCGCCAGCCCGCCGCCGATGATCACCAGATCGTTGATCCCCGACTCCACGCTCGCCTCTCCTTCCGGCCTTCTGGTACGACCCGTTGCGCCACTCTTGACACAATCCACCGCGAAATGAAATGTCAGAGGTATGATTTTTTGTTGAAGAGCACGGCCCGCAGGCGGTCGGACGAAGTGGCCGACGCGTCGCTTCCGTTGATCGGCGCGCGAGGCGGATCGTGGATCGAGGGCAATGCCCGCTGGCAAACGGCATCGGGCCGGGAAGAGGAGCCGAAATGGACGCCGAACCAACCTATATCATCGTTCGCATGAGCTTGAAATATAAGCTTCTTCTGGCGATTCTCGGGGCTCTCCTGCCGCCGACCCTGATCGTCCTTCTGGCCTGGCCAAACCTCGGCCCAACCCTGTGGATCGCGGCCGGACTGGCCGGCGTCGCCGCGCTTTTCCTGATGCTGCTCTTCCTCGAGATCGTCCGGGTGATCGCCGATACCCTGCTCCCGCGCTAGCCGCGATCGCGAGACATATCGGATAATCAGTACTATGCCTAAGACCAGCCGCCGCCGGCCAGATGACCGCCGTCCACGGGCAGAGCGATGCCGGTGACATAGGCGCCCGAGTCGCCGCACAGATAGGCGACCGAGGCGGCGATGCTCTCGGCGGGGAGGAAGACGCTGGCGCCGAGACCGGTCCGGAGCTTCTCCAGGGCGTCCGCCTCGCTCAGCCCCTCTTCCGCCATCAGCCGGTCGAGCCGCCCCTGCTGGCGCGGCGTCCAGGTCGAGCCGGGGCAGACCGCGTTGCAGGTGATGCCGGTGCCGGTCAGATCGAGCGCGACGGCCTTGGTCATGCCGATCATGCCCGTCTTCGTGGTGACATAGTCGATGCGCCGCTGCGAGGCCATCAGCCCGAAGCCCGACGCGATGTTGACGATCCGGCCCCAGCCGCGCGTGCGCATGTGCGGCAGCGCGCCGCGGATCAGGTGGAACGGCGCGGTGAGATTCACGGCCAGCGCCAGCCGCCAATCCTCCGGCGCGATCGTCTCGATCGACTCCCGCGTGCGCACGGCGGCATTGTTGACGAGGATGTCGAGCGAGCCGAACGCGGCCACGGTGGAGCGGACCAGCGCATCGATCTGCGCCTCCGAGGTCAGGTCCGCGCATTCGAACGCGGCCTTGGTGCCATGCTCGTCCCTGAGCCGGCGGACGATCGGGTTGAGGTCCGCCGGCCGGGTGATGTCGGTGAGCATGACCTTGGCGCCGAGCGCTGCGAGCGCATGGGCGGTGGCGAGGCCGATGCCCTGCACCGAGCCGGTGATCAAAGCCGTCTTGCGGGCGAGCGGGCGGGCGGCGGCGCGGGCGGATGCGGGGCTCTTCGCCCTGGATATGGTCTTCCCGGCCATCAGGCGCGCTCGAACAGGACGTGGAGCGCCTTCGGCCCGCGATTGCGGAAGCCGATATAGCGGACCTCATGGTCGGGATCGAGCCGCAGGTCCCGGGTGCGGTCGAGCAGCCGGTCCATCGCGACCGTGGTCTCGCGGCGCGACAGATAGGCGCCGACGCACATATGCGGGCCCCAGCCGAAGCTGAGATGGGGCGGCAGGCCCTTCGCGGTGAAGCGGTGGATGTCGAAGCGGTCGGGATCGGGCCAGACCTCCGGGTCGCGGTTCGCGGCGCCCCGCATCCCGTAGAGCCGGGTGCCGGGCTGCATCGTCAGGCCGCCGACCTCGACCTCGTTCTGGGCGAAGCGCATGATCGGCTGGTTGGGCGAGTGGAGGCGCAGCGTCTCCTCGATCGCCGGCTTAAGCAGCGCCCGGTCCTCGCGCACCTGGCGAAGCTGGTCGGGATGGGAGAGGAGCAGATAGATCAGGCTCGAGACGAGCCGCTTCGTGGTCTCGACCCCGGCCACGACCAGGATCATCGTGTTGGCGAGCAGCTCCTCGGCGCTGAGCTTGCCGCCGTCCTGCTCTGCCTGGACCAGCTCGGTGATGAGGTTTCCGGACGGGCTGCGCCGTTCCTCCGCGAGCCGGGCCGCGAACATGGCGCGGAGGGCGGCGAGCTTTTCGGGATAATCCTTCTGCAGTTCGGCATTGGCGGGATTGGCTTCGGCCTCGAGCATCTCGTCGGCCGTCTTCACCATCCACTTCTCGCGGGAACGGTCGACGTTGAGCAGGAGGCTGATCACGCGCGTCGCCATCGGCTCGGCCAGCTCGTCGACCAATTCGGCCCGGCCGCGATCGATGAACCGGTCGATCATCTCGTCGGCGATCCCGACCAAGGCGGGCTCCACCGCATTGGCCAGGCCGCGCGGCGAGAAGGCCGGGTTGATCAGCTTGCGCAGCCGCGCGTGATTGGCGCCGGCGAGCTGCATCACATAGGGAATGGGCGGATTGCCGTCGGGCGAGTTGTAGAAATTGACCGCGTCCTCGGCGATCCGGCGGCAATCGGCGTAGCGGGTGACGATATAGGCCTGCAGCCCCTCGTGCCAGAAGACGGGCGCCTCGCGGCGCAGCCGTTCGAAGATCGGATAGGGATCCTCGGCGAAGGGTCCGGATTCGAGTGCGAACTGCTCCACGTGACCTTTCCCGTCAGGCGACGCCCAGCATCTTGCGGACGCTGGTCGACGAGGTGGTGTATTGGAAGACGACCTTCCGGTCCGGATGGACGATGCGGCGCGCGGCGTGGGCCATCAAGGCGGCCTCGTGGAACCCGCTGAGGATCAGCTTCAACTTCCCCGGATACCAGTTGATATCGCCGATCGCGAAGATGCCGGGGACCGAGGTCTCGAAGCGCTCGGTGTCCACGGCGATCAGCTCGCCCTCCAGCCTGAGGCCCCAATTGGCGATCGGGCCGAGCTTCATGGTGAGGCCGAAAAAGGGCAGGAGCCGGTCGGCGGCGAGGGCCGTCTCCCCGGCCGGGCCGGTGATCGTCACCTCGCGCAGCAGGCCGTCGCCGCCGGCGAGCCGGGCGACGCTGCCCTGCATGAAGGTCAGCAGCCCCGCCGCCTCCAGTTCGCGCATCCGCGCGACCGAGGCGGGTGCGGCGCGGAATTCGTCGCGACGATGGACCAGGGTGATGCGCTCGGCATGGGGCTGCAGGTTGATCGCCCAGTCCAAAGCGGAATCGCCGCCGCCGACCACGACGATGGAGCGGCCGGCGAAATCGGCGATCCGGCGCACCGAATAGAAGACGCTCCGGCCCTCATAATCCTCGATGCCGGGAATGGGCGGGCGCTTCGGCTGGAAGGAGCCGCCGCCGGCCGCGATCACCACCACCGGCGCGCGCAGGCGGGTGCCGGCGTCGGTGACGACACGGAAGCCGCCCGCCTCGAGCCGGTCGATCGCCGCGACCATCTCGCCGCAATGGAAATCGGGCTTGAACGGTGCGCATTGCAGCAGCAGCTGGTCGACCAGCTCCTGCGCGCCGATCGCGGGATAGCCGGGAATGTCGTAGATCGGCTTCTCCGGATAGAGCTCCGCGCATTGGCCGCCCGGCCGGTCCAGGATGTCGACCAGATGGCAGGACAGGCCGGCGAGGCCGAGCTGGAAGACGGCGAAGAGCGCCGCCGGCCCGGCGCCGACGATGACGACGTCCGTCTCGATCTCCGGCCCGGCCTCGGCGCCGCCCGCGACGATGGTCCAGGTCTCCCTGCTCACATCTGCCTCTCGGGCACGCGCAGCACCAGCCCGTCCAGTTCGGCCGCGACAAGGATCTGGCAGGACAGGCGGCTGTTCGGCCGGGGCTCGAAGGCGCATTCGAGCAGATCGTCCTCGCCGGGCCCGGCGCCGCCGACCAGATCGGCCCAGGCCGCGTCCACATAGACGTGGCAGGTGGCGCAGGAGCAGCCGCCGCCGCATTCGGCGACGATGCCGGGAACGTAGTTGCGCGTCGCCGCCTCCATGACGGATTCGCCGAGCTCGGCCTCGATCTCGGTCGAGTCGCCGTCATGGCCGATGAAGGTGATGGTCGGCATGTTCCTCTTCCCGTCCGCACTTCGTTTTTGGCGTTATAGTCTGTATTATGAGTTTTTCAACTCCGCCGTGGGGGCCTCATGACTTCCTCTCTATGGATGTGGTTCCGGTTGACCCTGAGACTGTGAATGTCATAATGCTACATAAGAAACTTTCGGAGGGAGAGCGGGCGATGGATCTGGCACAGCTTATCGAGGCGGGCCGGGCGCCCGCGGCGGAGTTCATCGCCCGGTCTCACCGGATGCTGATCGACGGCTTGTGGGTCGAGGCGGCCAGCGGCGAGACGATCGAGGTGCGCGATCCCGCGACCGGCGAGATCATCGCCCATGTTCCCGCCGGCGGCGAGGCCGATATCGACCGCGCCGTCGCCGCCGCCCGCCGCGCCTTCGAGGAAGGGCCCTGGCCCGCGCTGAAGGGTCCGGAGCGCGCGAAACTGATCTGGAAGCTCGCCGACCTGATCGAGCGCGAGGCCAACGCGCTCAGCGTGATCGAGACCACCGACATGGGCGTCACCTTTCGGGCGGCGCGGCTCGGCGCGATCGGCACCTCGCCCGATGTCGCCCGCTATCTCTCCGGCTGGGCCGGCCGGCTCTATGGCGACACCATCCCCGCCACCGCCGGCGAATGGCACGTCTACACCCTGCGCGAGCCCTGCGGCGTGGTCGGCCAGATCATCCCCTGGAACGTGCCCTTCGGCATGGCCGTGCAGAAGGTCTGCGCGGCGCTCGCCGCCGGCTGCACGGTGGTCATGAAGCCGGCCGAGCAGACGCCGCTCTCCACGCTTCGCCTCGGCGAGCTGATCGAGGAAGCGGGCTTCCCCAAAGGCGTGGTCAACATCGTCACCGGCTATGGCAAGGCGGCCGGCGCCGCGCTCGCCGCCCATCCGGACGTTGACAAGGTCACCTTCACCGGCTCCACCGCGACCGGCAAGTCGATCCTCGCCGCCTCGGTCGGCTCGCTGAAGCGGGTGACGCTCGAGCTCGGCGGCAAGTCGCCGGTGATCATCCTGGACGATGCCGATCTCGACGCGGCGATTCCCGGCGCGGCGATGAGCGTCTTTTCCAATTCGGGCCAGGTCTGCGTCGCCGGCTCGCGGCTGTTCGTCCATCCGAAGGTGCTAGACAAGGTGGTCGCGGGCATTGCGGACGTGGCCGCCAAGCTGAAGCTCGGCTCCGGGCTCGACCCGGCCAACGATCTTGGCCCGGTCGTCTCCGACGTGCAGCTCAACCGGGTGCTGGGCTATATCGAGGCCGGACGGCGCGATGGCGCCGAGGTGGTACAGGGCGGCGGCCGGATCGGCAGCCAAGGCTATTTCGTCGCGCCGACCCTGTTCGTGAACACCGATCGCGAGATGTCGATCGCGCGCGAGGAGATTTTCGGGCCGGTCATCTCGGTCCTACCCATGGGCGACGACAGCCTCGAGAACCTCGCCCGCCAGGCGAACGACACCGAATATGGGCTGGCGGCGACGATCTGGACCAGGGACGTCAAGGTCGCGCACAAGCTGGCCGGCAAGATCAAGGCCGGCTCGATCCGGATCAACAGCGGCGGCAATGTCGATCCCGCCGTGCCCTTCGGCGGCTACAAGCAATCCGGCATCGGCCGCGAGCGGGGCAAGGAAGGCGTCGAGATCTACACCGAGCTGAAGACGGTGGTGGTGCAGCTCTAGGCGCCGGGGGCCGGGAAGGGATCCGGCCCCTCCCCGGTCGTCGGCACCTCGAAGGCGACGATCGTCATCGAAACCAAGGCATAATAGCCGAGGATGCCGACCAGCTCGGCCGCCGCCGGCTCGCCGAGCGCGGCGAGCAGGGCGTCATAGGTGGCCGCCGCGACCCGCCGGTCGCCCAGCAGCTCCCGGCAGAAGGCATGGGCGGCACGCTCGGCCGGATCGGCGAAGCCCGGATCTCGCCCAAGCCGGATCGCCTCGATCGCTTCGGCGGGCAGGCCGAGCCGCGTCGCGACGGGCACGTGCAGATCCCATTCGAGCCGCGCCCGCCAGTGCACCGCGGTGACCAGGATGGCGATCTCGATCAGGCGGGGCGGGACCTGCGTCTCGAACCGGCAATAGCGGCCATAGGCTTGCGCCGCCTCGGCGAGCGGCGGGCTGCGCAGCCACGACCAGTGCGGGCCGCCGATATGGCCCCGCGGCCCGGAGACGATCCGGTCATAGACCTCGCGCTGCGCGCCCGACATGGCGTCGAGCGGGATCGGCGGCATCCGTTTCATCTGTCGTCCCTCGCGCCGGAATGGCCTATGCCACGGCGACGTCCATCGCGCCCACCTGGTCGATCGCGCAATGCATCACGTCGCCGGGGAAGACCCGGCCGACCCCCTCGCAGGTGCCGGTCATGATGATGTCGCCCGGCCAGAGCGTGTAGAATTGCGAGGCCCAGGCGATCTGCTCGGCGATGGAGAGGATCATCAGGCCGGTATTCGACGCCTGCCTCTGCTCGCCATTCACGCTCAGCGAGAAATCGAGCGCCTGCGGATCGGCGATCTCGTCCTTGGTCACCAGCCAGGGGCCGAGCACCGCATAGGTGTCGATCGACTTGCGGAAGCTACGATCCTCGGGCCCGCGCACCACCATGTCGAGCGCGATCGCATAGCCGGCGACATGATCCATCGCCTCGGCCTCGCTGACCTGCGACGCCTTGCGGCCGATGACGACGCCCAGTTCCATCTCATGGTGGGTCTGCCGGTCCGGAAAGCGCAGGGTCACGCCTTCGGACGGGCCAATCAGTGCACTGACCGATTTCAGGAACAGGCCCTGCTCGCGGATCGGGCCCGAATAGCGGTTGGTGAAGGTGGCGATGTCCGCCTCCGCCTCCGCGACATGCTTCAGATAATTGGCGGGCGTGCCGACGATCTTGGTCGGGCGCCCGACCGGGCTGAGGAAGCGCACATCGCCGACAGGCCGCGCCGCCGCCGTGCTGGCGGCGCTCTCGATGCGCGGTATCAGTGTCTCGAGCCGGCCCAGCACGGGATCGCCGCCGCGGGCCGGATAATCGTCCGGGAGCATCCCTTCGAGCGCGGCGGTGACGTCGAGCACATGGTCGCCGCGGACCAGGCCGAACCGGCGATCGTCGAACCAGCAGAGCCGCATCGCCCTCTCCCAAAAGCCTCTGCCAGCGATATTGATCACAATTATGATAGTCAATAGAATGCCTGTCCGACGAATGCCCCGCGCGGAGGAACAGATGATCGAATGCTGGTGCGCGCCGACGCCGAACAGCCGGCGCGTGACGATGACGCTCGAGGAATGCGGCCTGCCTTATGTCCGCCACGAGATCGACCTCACCCGCCGCGCGCAACGCGACCCCGATTTCATGGCGACGGTCAACCCGGCCGGCGCGGTGCCGGTGATCCGGGAGTCCGAGGGGCCTGACGGACGGCCGTTCACCCTCACCCAGTCCGCCGCCATCTGTCTCTATCTCTCCGAGAAGACCGGCCTGCTGCTCCCCGCCAGTGGGACGAAGCGGGCGGAGGCGCTGCAATGGTTCGCCTTCGGCACCACGGATCTCGGCCCGGTCGGGAGCAGTCTCTACCGCCTGTCGCTGACCGAACAGGAAGGCAGCAAGGCGGTCGCGATGATCCACGAGCGGCTCTTCTTCTATTGCGAACGGCTCGATGCGCGGCTGCGCGCGCGCGCCTATCTCGCGGACGATTTCTCGCTCGCCGACATCGCCACCTATCCGATCCTCATCTCCCACTTCGTCGACACCATCCTCGCGCCCGTCCCCGGCTTCGAGGCGATGCGGCGCTGGATGGCGGAGATGGCCGCCCGCCCGGCGATCCAACGCGGACTCTAGCCTTCCTCGGCGCCGTTCGGGCGGACGAAGCTGTCGGGCATTTCGAGGAAGGTGCGCCTGGTGTGGCGCAGATGATGGCGCATCGCCCGTTCGGCGCCCGCGGGATCGCCGTTCAGGATCGCCTCGACGATCGCGCCATGCTCGGCATGGGACTGGCGGATCGCGGCGGCGTCGATGAAGCGCGCCGATTGCAGCCGCACCTGGGCGGTCAGCGCGCGGTCCAGATGCTGCTGGATCACCGGATTGCCGCTCATCTCGACGATCAGGGCGTGGAAAAGCTGGTTGAGCTTCAGATAATCGTCGGTCTCGCCGCTCTCCGCGCAGGCGGCCATGCGCCGCTCCAGGGAGAGGAGCTCGCGCCGGTCCTCGAGCCGCGCCCGGCCCGCGGCGAGCGCGCAGGCCAGCCCCTCCAGCGCCTCGCGGACCTGGTGATAGTCCCAGAGCTCCGCCCGGCTGAACTGGCGAACGACGGCGCCCCGCCGATGCTCGAGCGCGATCGTGCCTTCGGCGGCGAGCGCGCGCAGGGCCTCGCGGATCGCGCTCCGGCTGACTCCGCAGGCGGCGGTCAGCTCGCGCTCGCGCACGCGTTCGCCCGGCGACAGGCGGCCGGCGCGGATCGCGTTGCGCACGTGCTGCATGACAAGAAGGGTCGCGGACGGATCCGGCGCGCCGTCCGAGTCGGGGCCATTGGGGATCGACATCCCCCTCATCTATGGCGAATGCGGCGGCCCGTCACGCTTGCACCAGATCCCGCCAGAAGGCCCAGTTGCGCTCGACCTGCAGGTCGGCGGTCTCCTCGGCGGCATCCGCCTCCGCCCGGGTCATCGGGACGATCGTGCCGAGCTGCGCGGCGCCGGTCTGGATGCGGGCGTTGATCTCCGCATAGACGGCCCGGTAGACGGCATGGGCGACGCTCGGCCCGATGGCGGTGAAGCCGTGGCCGCGCATCAGCACGATGGCGGCATCGCCGAGCGAGTCGGCAAGCGCGGCGCCGAGCGCGCGGTTCGTGATCAGGAGGTTGGTGGCGTCCCCGGCCGTGTCGCGAATCTCGAAGAGCGGCACGCCCGTCCCCAGGAAGCCGCAGGTATGGCAGACCGCCCGGAGCGGATTCTCGCGGACCAGCCCGACGGCGACCATCGTCGGGGCATGGCTGTGCACGACCGCCTGGACGTCGGGCCGCGCCTTGTAGAGCTCGCTATGGATGAAGCGCTCCAGGAAGGTCGGCTCTCCCCCGTCCTCCGCCGGCTCGCCGTCGAGCCCGAAGTCCAGGATGTCGCCTTCGGTCACCAGGCCCGGCGCCATCCGTTTCGCCAGCAGGAAGCGGTCGGGCCGCTCGGGATGGCGCGCGCTGACATGGCCGAACCCGTCCAGCACCTGGTGGTGAAGCAGGATATGGTTGGCGAGGACGATCGACGATTTGAGCGCCGCGACCGCGTCCGATTCCATCGCCCCCTCCCGATCGCGGCGCGGCAGCGCCGTTCAGTCCCGATAGTCTTCCTTCAGCAGGTCGATGCGGAACAGCATCTCGCTGTTGCTCACCTCGAACAGCCGCGCCTGGCTGTCCGCCTTGTGGCGCAGCCAATTGTTCTTCGGGACGACGAGGATATCATGTTTCGACCAGCGATACTGCCGGTCCCCGATCCAGCTTTCGCCGCTGCCGTCGACCGCGAGCAGCACCGCATCGGCATTGGTGCGGCGCGCGCGCGTGGTCGCGCCGGCGTCCAGGCCGATCATCCGGCAGTCCAGCGTCGACATCGCCGCGCCGCCGGTCAGCGGGTTGATGTAGCGCACCGACCGGGCGCCGTCCGGTCCGGGCGGGGCATGGTCGATCACCCGCGCGACATCGGCATAGGGATAGCCGAAGACCGGCGAGTGCGGCGGCACGGCCTCGATGTCGGTCGGCAGCAAATTGGGGGCGGCGAAGGCCTTGTCCGACAAGGTCGGCGGCGGCTCGGTCATCGGCCCGCCCTCGAAGGTGGTCGTGCCGATCGCATTGTGGAAGGGCGCGTCGAGCACGTCGAGCCAGATCACCGGCTCGCTGCCGGCGTGGAAATGCTCGTGCCAGCAATCGCCCGGCGTGAGCAGCATGTCGCCGACATGCATCTCGACCGGCTTGCCATTGACCAGGGTGGTGGCGCCCGCGCCCTCGAGCACGAAGCGCAGCGCGTTGATCGAATGGCGGTGCGGCCGCGCCGTCTCGCCGGGCAGCAGGATCTGGATGGCGGCGGCGAGATTGCCGACGGTGGATTCGTCCTCCGCCGAGGCCGGATCGGGATTCATCAGCCGCAGCACGCGCCGCTCGACCACCTCCGGGGAGGTCAGCTTCGCCGCCTCATGGGCGCAGCGGGCGATGTCGCGCCAGGACCAGAGCCCGCCCTTGCGCGGCGCCTCCGTCGGCTGGTGGGCGGAGCTCTCCCAGAGCGGCGACAGCAGGACATCGCGCCAGCCCGCTCTCAGACTGTCGCGATCGCCTTCCGAAGTCGCCGGCAAGACCGACATGAAGAAGCCCCTCCTGGCGGCGAAAGCGCCGCTGTCCACCGCGCCTTCGGCGGCGCTGTATCCGGACGCTACAAATTCATCATAACACTGTCAATGTGAGAGTTTTTCCGGTTGCCGACCGGTCGGAAACGGGGGTGGAGCGGGGCGGGATGAGGGCAAGGAGGGCCGCATCGCGGCGTGCTGCCGCCACGCGCGCCGCGCCATTTCAGCATTTCGTCTGACCATAATTTTCACGACCAAAATCAGCATTTTGTAAGAGATACTATGCCGAATAGCGGGCGAATTTTCGTCCGCTATTGTATATCTTGTCGGACAGGATTAAGCCTGAGTCCGCAAATCCGATTGTCGGCCACGAGCGGCTCCGAAGCCAGGCGCGACTAGCATCAGGATACAGACAATGGCCCCTCCTTCCGGAGCGGACGCCGCGAACGGAAAGGACCGAAGGTGCCAGAACAGTCCCTCGAACAGCTTCTCCAGGAACATCCCGATCCGCTGCACCTGATGCGCCATCGCCAGACTGGGCCGAACGTCTATCCGGTCGTCCTGCCCGAATATACGAACTGGCGGGATGAGCAGCGCGCCTGGCAGGAGAGCTGCGTCCTCTTCAACCAGTCCTACCACATGGCCGACCTGCACGTGCGCGGCCCCGAGGCGTTCGAGATGCTGAACAGCATCGGCGTCAACACGTTCAAAAATTTCCGCCCCGGCGTCGCCAAGCAGTTCGTCACCTGCAATTATGACGGCTATGTCGTCGGCGACGCGATCCTCTTCTATCTGGACGACGAGCATTTCAACGTCGTCGGCCGCGAACCCGCTTTGCACTGGACGCACTTCCATGCCGACACCGGCAATTGGAAGGTCGAGGCCGAATATGACGAGCGCTCGGCCTCGCGGCCGGACCCGCTGAACCGCAAGACCTTCCGCTTCCAGCTGCAGGGGCCGACCGCCTCGAACATCATCGAGAAGGTGACCGGTGCGCCCGTACCCGAGGTCAAGTTCTTCCAAATGGAATGGCTGAAGATCGCCGGCGTCGACGTGCGCGCCCTGCGCCACGGCATGGCCGGCCAGGCGGGCTTCGAACTGTTCGGCGAATGGCAGCATCTCGACCGGGTGCTGGAGACGCTGATCGAGGCCGGCCAGGAATTCGGCCTGCACCTGTCCGGTGGGCGCGCTTATTCGTCCAACACGCTGGAATCGGGCTGGATCCCCTGTCCGCTGCCGGCAATCTTCACGGGCGAGAAGATGAAGCCCTATCGCGAATGGCTCCCGGCCAGCAGCTTCGAAGCCACCGCGTCGCTGGGCGGCAGCTTCAATCCGGCGCGGGTGGAGGACTGCTATCTGACGCCCTGGGACCTGGGTTACGGGCAGTTCGTCAAATTCGACCACGACTTCATCGGCCGCCAGGCGCTGGAGAAGATGGCGGGCGAAAAGCACCGCAAGAAGGTGACGCTCGCGCTCGAGAATGACGACGTGCTGAAGGTGATCGGCTCGGCTTTGTTCGGCACGGGGAGCGATCGCGCCAAGTTCATCGAATTCCCGTCGGCCGTCTATTCGCTCTACCCCTATGACAAGGTCACCGCGAACGGCCGCGATATCGGCATCTCGACCTGGATCGGCTACAGCTACAACCAGTCGAAGATGCTGACCCTCGCCACGATCGAGGAGGAGTTCGCGACGCCCGGCACCGAGGTCACCCTGGTCTGGGGCGAGGAAGGCGGCGGCACCGCCAAGCCGCGGGTCGAGCGCCATGTGCAGGCCGAGATCCGCGCCATCGTCAGCGCGGTCCCCTATGCGCCGGCCGCGCGGGAAATCTATGCGGATGCGGGGTGGCGCAAGCGGAGCGCCTGAGCCGCGCGAGGCGGCGGCGCGGGGTCAGGCGGCCGTCTTGGCCTTCCTGGCCCTGCCGCCGCCCTCGCCTTTCTGATGGCCGCCGCTGGGCGCGCGGCTGAGCTCGTTATTGCTCTCGACCAGCTTGAGGAGCAGCCGCATGAAGGTCTCGCGCTCTTCGCCGTCGAGCGGGCCGAGGATGATCTCGTCGACGACCTGAAGCCGCTCGTGCATCACCCGGGTCAGAGCGCGGGCCGCCCCGGTCGAATAGAGGGCGCTGGTGCGGGCATTGCGCTCGCGCCGGTCGAGCAGCCCCTTGTCGACGAGGCGCTGGACGACGTTGCTCACCGTCTGCCGGTCGAGCGCCAGCAACTTGCCGAGCCCGGCCTGGTGGATGCCCGGGAAGGTCTCCACCAGCTGCAGCGAGCCATATTGAATCGGGGTGAGATCGAATTCCTTGGCGTGGGTCAGGAAGACCGACACGGCGATCTGGTGGAGGCGGCGGACCAGAGGCCCCGGCCGGTAGAGGATCTTGAGCGCCGAGGGATCAGCGACATCGGGCGTCTCCTCGCCCGGCTCGGGCTTGTTTTCTTTTTTCATGGGCCCCCATAGGTCGAACGTCGCTGCAAGACTTGCCTCTTTAACCGCAATTCCCGACGGCAATCCAGCGTCGAGGACGCGCGCCGGGGCGATCGTTCAGAGGCCGACGACGATCGACTTCACCTCGGTATAGATCTCCACCCCCTCGCGGCCGCGCTCCCGGCCGATGCCCGATTGCTTGTAGCCGCCGAACGGCATCGAGGTTTCCGGGAACTGGGCCGTGTTGATCTTGATATTGCCCGCCTTGATCAGCTTGGCGAGCTTGTGCGCGGCGCCGATATCGCGGGTCCAGATGTTCGCGCCGAGCCCGTAGGTCGTGTCGTTCGCCTTGCGCGCGATCTCCTCCAGCGCGGCGTCGTCGATCGCCATCGCGCAGAGCACCGGGCCGAAAATCTCGTCCTGGACGACGGACATGTCGCGCGTCGCGCCGGTGAGGATGGTCGGCTCCACGAAATAGCCGGTGTCGCCGAGCCGGCCGCCGCCGGTGGCGACCTCGACGCCGTCCTTGCGGCCCTGCTCGATATAGCCGGTCACCCGGTCGAATTGCGCGCGGGACACGACCGGGCCCATTTCGACGCCGGCTTCGGTGCCGGGCCCGACGCGGAGCTTCTTCGCGTGGCTGACGATGCCGTCGACCATGCGATCGAGGATCGATTCGTGCGCGTAGAGACGCGAGCCCGCCAGGCAGATCTGGCCGGTGTTGAGGAAGATCCCCTTGGCCGTCGCCTCGATCGCCCGATCCACATCGGCGTCGGGCAGGACGATGACCGGCGACTTGCCGCCCAGCTCCAGCGTCACGCGCTTCATCGTCCCCGCCGCGGCGCGGACGATCGCCTGGCCGGTGCGGGTCGAGCCGGTGAAGGAGATCTTGTTGACGTCGGGATGCTCGACCAGGGCCGCCCCCGCGTCCGGGCCGAGGCCGGTGACGATGTTCACCACGCCGTCCGGGAAGCCAACCTCCTGGATGATCTCGCCCAGGCGGAGCGTGGAGAGCGGCGTCTGCTCGGCCGGCTTGACGACGACCGTGCAGCCCGCCGCGAGCGCCGAGGCGAGCTTGGTGACGGCGATGCTGTAGGGCGAATTCCACGGCACGATCAGCCCGACCACGCCGACCGGCTCGCGGATCGTATAGGCATGCCAATTGCCCGGCGCGAGCGGAGTCATCGTGTCGCCGGTCAGCTTGCTCGCCCAGCCGGCGAAATAGCGGATCACGTCGGGCGCGCCCTTGGCGCTGCCGCCCGACAGCCAGAGCGGCTGCCCGACATCATAGGTCTCGATCAGCCCGATCTCTTCGGCCTTCGCCTCGAGCGCGTCGGCAAGCTTCAGGAGCAGGCGGGTCCGTTGCATCGGCGGCAGCTGCGCCCAGGGGTCCTCGAAGGCGGCGCGCGCGGCCCGGACGGCGAGATCAATGTCGGCGGCGTCGCCCGCCGGCACCTGGCCTATGATCTCGCCGGTCGCCGGATCCTCCACGTCGATCGTCTGGCCGGACAGGGCATCCACCCAGCGCCCGCCGATCAGCATCTGGCGGCGGCCGCCAATCTCTGCGGGGCGCTGCCTGTGCTGGGCGAGGGCTTCGGCGGTGGGCATGGCGTTTCTCCTAGGCCGCGTCGAACAGCAGGTGCAGCTCTTTCGGCCCGCGATTGCGGAAGTTGACGAAGCGAACCTCATGGTCCGGATCGAGGCGGATATTGGTGGCGTGCTTTAGCAGGATCTCGGTCGCGACCGCGGTTTCGCGCCGGGCGAGATAGGCGCCGACGCAGATATGCGGGCCGACGCCGAAGGCGAGATGCGGCGGCAGGCCGCGCTCGAGGAAGCGGGTCACGTCGAACCGGTCGGGATCGGGCCAGACGTCGGGATCGCGATTGGCCGCGCCGCGAAGCCCGTAGATGCGCGTGCCTCGGGGCATGGCGATGCCGCCGAACTCAACGTCGGTCTGCGCATAGCGCATGATCGGCTGGTTCGGCGAATGGATGCGGAGCGTCTCCTCGATCGCCGGCTTCAGCAGGGTCGGGTCGTCGCGGACCATCTGCAATTGCTCGGGATGGGTGACGAGCAAATAGATGAGGTTGGAGATGAGCCGCTTCGTCGTCTCGATCCCGGCGACGACCATGCCCATCGTGTTGGCGAGCAGCTCTTCCTCGTTGAGCTCCGCGGCGGCGACCATCTGGCTGATCAGGGTGTCGGAAGGCGCCTTGCGCTCTTCGTCCAGCCGGGCGGCGAAGAAGGCGCGCAGGTCCGCGAGATTCTTCGGGTAGACCGCCTGCAGCGCCTGGTTGGTCGGATTGGCCTCGGCCTCGAGCAGGTCGTCGGCCGTCTTCACCATCCAGGGCTCGTCCTCGCGGGCGACGTTGAGCAGCTTGCTGACCACGCGGGTGGCCATGGGCTCGCCATAATCGTTGGCGATCTCGATCCGGCCGGTCGGCAGGAAGGGCGCCAGCAGCGACTCGGCGGTCGGCGCCAGCGCCGGTTCGACCGTGTCCATCAGGGCGCGCGGCGTGAAGGCCGGATTCATCATCTTCCGGATACGGCGGTGCGGATCGCCGGACAGCTGCTGGACGTAGGGGATGGGCGGATTGCCGTCATAGGAGGGGAAGAAATTGACCCCGTCCTCGTTGAGCTTGCGGCAATCCTCGTAGCGGGTCAGCAGCCAGGCCTCGAGGCCCTCGTGCCAGAAGACCGGCGCTTCCCGGCGCAGGCGCGCGAAGATCGGATAGGGGTTCTCGGCGAAGGGCCCGCTATCCAGTGCGAATTGTTCCATCTCCCCTCCGCCTTCAATCAACGCGCCATGCCTGTCGCACGGTCTCGGGAGATTATAATCAGTACACTCACAATAGCAAGTCGGTCCGATGCGTGCGCGCGTCGTGGACGCGGATTCAGCCGCGCAGCTCGGCCCCGACCAGCCCCTCGAAATGGCGGATCATGGTCGTGAAATCGGCGCTCGGATCCATCTTCGCCGCGATCGCCGCCCAGACCGCGCGGGTCCGCGCGACCAGGCCCGGCGGCATCCCGGCCGCTTCGGCCTGGTCCAGGTAGAGATCCAGCGCCCGCGGCCCGCCGCCGAGCTTGCCGCCCGCATCGAAGCTGCGCGACAGAACGTGCGGCCCGAACTTGTCGGTCGTCCAGCTGTTGCGCGCGGTGCCGGCATTGGCCGCCTCCAGCAGCACGACCGGATCGATGCCGCCCGCCGCGCCCACCGACAGCGCCTCGCAGGAGGCGACGAACATGGTGAAGCCGATCGCATTGTTGACCAATTTGCAGAGCTGCGCCTGCCCGGGCGTGTCGCCCACTCGGAAGGCGTGGGCGATGACCGGCGCCATTGCCGCCTCCAGCCGGTCCATGGCCTCGGCGGGGCCGGCCATCATCAGGCTCAACGCGCCGCGCTCGGCGATGGTGACGCCGCCGCTGACCGGCGCGTCGACCAGCATTTTGCCCTGCGTCGCCATGATCGCCTCGATCTCGCGCGCGGTCTCCGGGCGCATCGTGGAGAATTCGGCATAGACCTGCAGCGCCGCGCCCTCCGCCGCCTCGCGCGCGACGTCGGGAAAGCCGCCGGTCGGCAGGCAGACCATGACCAGCGAGCAACGGTCGGCGATCTCGCGGACCGAGCCGGCCTGCACCGCGCCCGCCGCGACGAACCGGGCGAGCGATTCGGCGTCGATGTCATGGACGATCAACGGTCGGCCCGATTTCAACATGCGCATCGCGATCGCGCCGCCCATAAGGCCGAGGCCGATGAAGCCGACCGTCTCTTCGCTCATGCCAGTTCCTCCGCGCCGCGACCGGGCCATGCGCGCGAACGATGCGGTCGGGCGGAGATGGTGTCAATTGCCGCGCGGAAAAATGTCACTATACTGTCAGATCGAACGATCGGAGGCTTCATGACCGGTTCCCCCAGCAACACGCCGCGCTTTCCCCTGCTCACCGAGGACAGCATGACGGAACGCCAGCGCGCGATGACCGAGGAGTTTATGAGCTTCTCGCTGCGCGGCATGAACGCCGCCTTCAACATGATGCTGCGCGCGCCCGACGGCTGCGACCGCTTCCAGCTGCAGGGCGACTATCTGCGCCAGGGCACGCCCTTCGACCTGCGCCAGTTCGAACTGGCCGTGGTCGTCCACGCCCGGATCTGGACCGATCAATATGAATGGATGCTCCACGCGCCGCGCGCGATCGGGGCCGGGCTCGCCGCCGAGGCGGTGGCGGCGATTCGCGAGGGCCGGTCGCCCGCGGACCTGGCGCCGGACGAGGCCGCGATCTTCCGCTTCTCGGTCGAGCTCGCGCGCGACCGCCGGCTCAGCGACGCCGCCTTCCGCGCGGTGCGCGATCAGTTCGGCGAGAAGGGGGTGACCGATCTCGCCTTCCTGCTCGGCCATTATGCGACCATCTCGATGCTGCTCGCGGTCGCCGATGAGGGCGCCGAGGAGGAAGACCTCCCGCCCTGCGCCGACCTCTTTCCGGACGTGGCGCGCGCCTAGGCCGCCTTTACCTCGGCGCCGACCAGCCCTTCGAAATAACGCACGACGGTGGCGGCATCGCCATGGGGATCGAGCGCGTCCGTCGCCCGCGCCCAGAGAGCGCGCGTCTCGGCGATGACCCCGGGCTCGAGCCCGGCCGCCTCGGCCTCGGCCAGATAGAGGTCGAGATCCTTGAGCGCGGAGCCCAGAGGCGCGCCCATGCTGAAGTCGCGCGGCAATATGTAGCGGGGGAGCTTCTGCACCGTGGCGCTGTTGCGGCCGGTGCCCGCATTGACGATCTCGACGAGGATGGCGGGGTCGATGCCGGCGGCGGCCCCGACCGCGATCGCCTCGCACGACACCAGCAAGGCGGTCATGCCGATGCCGTTATTGACCAGCTTGCAGAGCTGGGCCTGGCCGGCTTGGTCGCCGAGCCGGATGATCGCGCCCGCGAACGGCGCCGCCGCGGCCGCGACCAGGTCCACCGCCCCGGCCTCGCCGGCCAGCATCACGCTCAGCGTGCCCTGCTCCGCGCCGATCGGCCCGCCGCTCACCGGCGCGTCGACGACCGCGACGCCCGCCGGGCGGAGGATCGCCTCGACCGCGGCGATCGCCTCGCGGCCGATCGTCGACAGCTCCGCATAGACCGCGATCGCGGCGCCGCCGGCAATCTCGCCCGCCACGGCCTTCGAGACCGCCACGGACGGCAGGCAGGCCATGACCAAGGGCGCCGCGTCGGCGACGGCCCGGGCCGAGGGCGCGGCCCGCGCGCCGCGGCGAACGGCGTCCGCGACCGCCTCCTCGTTCACGTCGAAGACGAGGACGTCCGCGCCCTCCCGGAGCAGGCGCCTGACGATCGCCCCGCCCATATGTCCCAAACCGACGAAGCCAATCACGCGCGCCTCCTTGCCGTTCATATCATATTGCTGATTCGCGATTGGCAGCGCAAGCCACCTCGCTTTCCGGGGCGGAGCATTCGAAGTCGGGCTGCCGAGACCCCCATCCGGACCCCTATCGGTCGACGCCGCGAATGACCTCGGACGAGGCCGCCGGGCACGCCGACAGCTCGCGCCGCATCAGGGTCGAGACGCACGGCAGGACCCGTCAAATATCTCGATAAGAGATTATAATTCTTTGACCTTTCCAATAAGCCACACGGCCGTAACGATATTGGCCGCTGCCGCCCCTCTTCTTGCCGGACCCGACCATGCCCGGTCCGCGCGCCCCGCATGGCAAGGGTCGGCGCCAATCGTTTATCACAAGAATGACGATCCTCGCGGCCAGCCTTGACACTCCTCCGCGCGATGATAAATTGTTTGTGTGCTGACAATCGGCGGGCGCTTGGCCCGGCCGCCGATCCCCGCCCGAGGCTGCGTTCATGTCGCGCGGGGTTCACGCAGGCCAGGTTCCGAGACGGCGCCGTTGTGGACGCCGGCCGGATGAAAGAGACCGCGCCGATAAGCGCGGCTCGCTTTGGGGAGGACGAAATGGCCAATTCGACGCGACTTTCGCGAGCCGCCCTGTTCAGCAGCTCGACCCTTGCACTGCTCGCCCTGGCGGCTTCGCCGGCCCATGCCCAGGAGCCGCCGGCCGATCCCGCCGCCGCCGCTCCGGCCGACGAGCGCGAGGCCGGCACGGTCGAGGAGATCGTGGTGACCGCGCAACGCCGTTCCGAGAACATGCAGAACGTGCCGATCGCGATCACCGCGGTGTCCGAGGAGCAGATCGCGACCACCGGCATCACCGGCATGCAGCAGCTCAGCACGATCGTGCCCGGCATCAACATCCGCAACGCCTCGGGCGCGGCCCAATTCTACATTCGCGGCGTCGGCACGTCGGCGACCGTGGTGGAGAATCCGGTCGCGGTCTATGTCGACGACATCTACCTGCCGACCCAGCGCGCCGTGAATCTCGACTTCATCGACGTCGCCCAGGTGTCGGTGCTCAAGGGCCCGCAGGGCACCCTGTTCGGCCGCAATTCCACCGGCGGCGTCTTCCAGATCCGCACCCGCGAGCCCACCGAGCGCTTCCAGCTCCATGCCCGCACCAGCATCGACAATTACGGGACGTGGCGGAACGGCCTATGGCTCGGCGGCGGCATCGCCGAGGGCGTGCGCGCCAGCCTGACCGGCGCCTACACCACCCAGGCCGAAGGCTGGGGCCGGAACACCGTCGCCGGCTACGACACGTTCAAGATCGACGAGGATTATGCGCTACGCGGCCGCGTGCTGGTCGACGCGGGCAATCTGCGCGTCCGGCTCGCCGCCGACTATACCTCGCGCGCCGGCAATATCGGCCAGAACGAGGTCCCCTATCCGGGCACCTATTTGCAGTTCGATCCGGTCCGGGTCGGCGCCAACGACACCAATTCGGACGTGTTCGACACGCGCTACAATGACGGCTCCTACCAGACCCTGGAGGATGGCGGCGTCAGCATGGCCATCGACTACGACACCGGGCCGGTGATCCTGCGCAGCATCACCGCGCGGCGCTGGGGCCAGGCCTATTACGAGTTCGACATCGACCGCACCGCGACCAACGCGACCTTCACCAGCGGCACCGAGGACTACAATTCGACCAGTCAGGAGATCCAGATCGTCTCCAACATGGGCGACCGGTTCACCTGGGTGCTCGGCGGCTTCTATTTCCGCTTCATGGACTCGCTCGATCCGGCGCGGGTCTTCTTCAAGGGCCCGGCCGCGCCGCTGCCGACCTCGAACGCGCGGCAGGACACCTTCACCCGCCAGCTCGCGACCTCTTATGCGGCGTTCGGCCAGGCGACCTACCGCCTGTTCGACGAGACCCGGCTCACCTTCGGCATTCGCTATACGGACGAGACCCGCGACTTCACCGGCGTCCGCCAGCTGACCCGCAACGACGGCACCTTCATTCCGAACGCCGTCGTTGTGGACAGCAGCGTCTCCGCCACCAACTGGAGCTTCCGGGCCGCGCTGGACCACCGCTTCTCGCAGGACATCATGGTCTATGCCGCCTTCAACCGCGGCTTCAAGAGCGGCGGCTTCAACCTCAACGACCCGACCAACCCGCCTTACGCGCCGGAGCAGCTCGACGCTTATTCGGTCGGCTTCAAGGCCGACCTGTTCGGGCGCCGGCTCCGCTTCAACGCCGACGCCTTCTATTACGACTATACCAATTTGCAGGTGGTCCGCTTCGACGTCGTGTCGGTCATCACCAATGCCGCGAGCGCCGAGATGTACGGCATCGACCTCGAGCTCCAGGCCTATGCCACCGACAATCTGTTCCTGACCGCGGGCCTGTCGTTGCTCCATTCGGAATTCATTTCCTACCCGAATGCGGGCGCCAGCATCCCGGCGACGGTGCCGGGCAACGCCAACGTGCTGACCTTCGCGGACGCCGCCGGCAATCGGGTGCCTTATGCCCAGCCGGTCACCTTCAACGTCGGCATCAATTATACGCACGAGACGAGCTGGGGCCGGCTGCTGTTCGCGGCGAACAACAGCTATAATGGCCGCTATTATCACGAGGCCGACAACCGCCTGTCGCAGTCGCCCTACAATATCCTCGGCGCCTCGATCACCTGGACGTCGAACGACGATCGGTTCAGCGCGCGCCTCTGGGTGACCAACCTGCTCAACGAATATGTCGCGACGCAGGGCTCGAGCCAGCGCAACGGCTATCTGTCCAACTACAACAACCCGCCCCGTCTGTTCGGCCTCACGCTGGAGGCCCGGCTCGGTCGGTGATTGGGGGCTTGCCGCCTTTCGTCCGCCTCGGCCCCTGGGCTAGAGACGGCGGAAGGCGGCACAGCTGAATGGGCGACGGCCCCTGTTTTCAGCCAGGCCGAGAGGCGGATGTAGCGATGACCGGATCCAGGCGGCGTAAGCCAAAGGCGAGGACGGCCAGGTGACGGCCGACGAGATCCGGACCCTCGTCCGCGAGAATACGAAGCTCCGGACGCAGCGGATGATCGTGGGCATCTGCCTGATGATCACGATCATCGACGGCTTCGACATCCTGTCCATCTCCTTCGTCGCGCCGATCATCGCGCGCAGTTGGGGCATCTCGCCGGTCGAGCTCGGCATCGTCTTCAGCTCCGGGCTTGCCGGCATGATGGTCGGCGCCCTTGCCTTGTCCCCGCTCGGCGACCTGCTGGGGCGCCGCACCGCGATCGTCATCAACCTGGTCATGATCGGCTGCGGCATGCTGCTCACGGCGACGGCGCACGACGTGACCAGCCTCGCGCTCTACCGCTTCCTCGCCGGCCTCGGCATCGGCGCGATGATCAGCAGCACCGGCACGCTCATCATGGAGTTCATTCCGCTGGCGAAGCGCACCCGCGCGCTGGGGCTGATGCTCGTCGGCAATCCGGCGGGCAATCTGATCAGCGGGCTGGTCTCGCTGGCGGTGGTCCATGCCTGGGGCTGGCAGGCCGTGTTCGTCGTCGGCGGCGTGCTGACCCTCGCGATGATCCCCGCCGCCTATTTCGGGATGCCGGAATCGATCGACTATGGCCTGGTGCGCCGGCCCAAAGGCGCGCTCGGGAAGATCAACGCCTCTCTCCACCGCGCGGGTCTGCCGCCGCTCGAGGCGCTGCCGCCGCCGGTCCCGGCCGCGGAGCGGGTCCGCGCCTGGGAGGTGCTGCGGGGCCGGCTGCTGAAGGTCACCATCATGGCCGGCGCCGTCCAGTTCATCTTCATGTTCGCTTATTATATCTTCGTGAACTGGTCGCCCAAGCTGATGACCGAGATGGGCGCGTCGGACCAGGCCGGCGTGACCATCGCGATGATGATCAATCTCGGCGGCATCTTCGGGCCCTTGCTGGTCGGCTTCGCGACCCCGAAGGTCGGCTTGGTGCGCACCACCGCCATCGGCTATTGCGCGATCGCCACCTGCCTGGTCGCGTTCGGCGCCGCGCCGGGGATCTACGTGCTGCTCGGCGGGATCGCCCTGATCGCGGGCTTCAGCATCTTCGCCACCCAGGTCCCGCTTTATGCGCTCGTCGCCGGCTCCTATCCGTCGGAGGTCCGCGCGACCGCGGTCGGGCTGACCTTCGCGCTGGGGCGGATCGGCTCGGTGATCGGGCCGACCATCGCGGGCTTCCTGCTGGCGGCCGAGACCGGCCGCTTCGGCCTGTTCCTGGTCGCCGCGCTGCCGATGTTCCTCGCCGCCCTGCTGGTGACCCGGATGCGGGTCAAGGACGACCTCTAGGTGGCGGATCTCGGCCTCTCCATCGCGATCGGCGACTACGACCGGGTCAGGCCGCTCGCCCGCGGCCAGGTCGCCATCGACGGCGTCGACCCCACCTTCTTGTTCCTGGAGCCGGAGGAGATCTTCTTCCGGGCCTTCCGGCACGCCGAGTTCGATCTGTGCGAATTGTCGCTGTCCAGCTACACGATCGGGGTCGGCGCCGGGACCAGCGCCTATCTCGCCGTCCCCGTCTTCCCGTCGCGCGCCTTTCGCCACACGGCGATCTACGTGCGCAAGGACCGGATCCGGGCCCCGGCCGACCTCAAGGGGCGGCGCGTCGGCATCCCCGAATATCAGCTCACCGCCAATGTCTGGGCGCGGGCGCTGCTGGAGGACATGTTCGGCATCGCCCCCCGCGACCTGCACTGGGTCCAGGGCGGCATCGACGAGCCCGGCCGGATCGAGAAGATCGGCCTGAGCCTGCCCGAGGATGTCAGGATCGAGCCCGCGCCGGAAGGCCGCTCTTTGTCCGATTTGCTCGAGGCGGGCGACATCGACGCCATGATCGCCCCACGCGCGCCGCGCGGCTTCGGCGTCCATCCGGACATCGGCTGGCTGTTCGACGATCCGGCGGCCGCGGCCGCCGATTATTTCAAAGCCACCGGCATCTTCCCGATCATGCATGTGCTGGCCATCCGCAAGCGGCTGGTCGAGGCGCATCCGTGGCTGCCGGCCAGCGTGCATAAGGCCTTCACCCGCGCCAAGGACATCGCTCTCGCCCGACTGGTCGATCCGGCCGCGAGCGCGGTCGCCTTGCCCTTCCTGGAGGAAACGGCGCGCGGCATCCGCGCGCTGATGGGGACGGACTATTGGCCCTATGGGCTCGAGGCGAACCGCGTCACGCTCGACGCCTTCCTCTCGCATCATCATCGGCAGGGCCTGAGCCCGCAAAGGCTCGCGCCGGAGGCTCTGTTCGCCGCCGCCGCGCTCGAACAGGCGAGGATCTGAGCGACGCTTTCGGACGCGCGGCAACCTCTCCCGCGTCCCTCATACCGTCCGGCTTCGGCCGGACGGTCTTTTTCCGGAAGCGAAGACGGGCTGGCGGCGACGGCGATCGGCCGTCATGCGCGAGAAGGCGCGGCTCCGGCGAGGCCGCGCCTTCTGCGTCTGTCCTTGGAAGCGAACCTAGAAGCGGACGCCGACCTCGACGCCGTAGGTCCGCGGCTCGCCGCCATAGGCGATGTGGCCGAAGGGCAGGGTCAGGCCGAGATCCCAGTAATTCTGGTTGCCGATATTCCGCCCGAAAACGGTGACCCGCCAGCGCGCGTCCGGCTCCCAGGTCAGGCTCGCATCCCAGATGCCCGTCGAGGGCACGATCAGCTGCGGCGTGTTGACGAGATCGGTGAACAGCCGGCTCCGCCAGGAATAGGAGGTGCGCGCGGTCAGATCGCCCAGGCTGCCGAGGTCGAACTCGTAGGAGACGGCGCCCGTGAACGTATACTTGGGCACGCGCTGGAAGCGGAGCTGGCGGGCCAGAGCCGGATCGGGGACGTTGTCGCCGGTCAGGTCGAGCCCGACGAACTCGTCATAGGACGCATCGGTATAGCCGAAGGCCGCATCGAACTGCAGGCCGGGCACCGGACGCAGCGAGGCCTCGACCTCGATGCCCTTGATCGTGGCGCTGGCCGCGTTGACGATCGTCTGGATCGCCTGCTGGTTGGTGATCACCTGCTGGATGTCGTCATAGCTGGACTGGAAGGCGGTGATGTTGAAGCGGCCGCGGCGGTTCCAGAACTGGGTCTTCAGGCCCAGCTCGAAGGATTCCACCCGTTCCGGATCGGACGGGCCGATGCCCAGGGGGTTGGCGGCACGGCCGTTGAAATTGCCGCTGCGGAAGCCGGTATTGTAGGAGCCGTAGACGAGGACGTTCGGATTGATCTGGTAGCTGATCGCCGCGCGCGGCGAGACGTCGTTCCAGCTCTGCTCGCGCTGGTAGCGCGTCGTCGAGCAGACCCCGCCCGGGCAGACCGCGAGCAGGATGATGTCGATATCCTTCTTCTCGTGCGTGTAGCGCAGGCCGCCGGAGATGGTCAGCCCTTCGAGCGGCATGACGTCGATATTGCCGAACACGGCGGCGATGCTCGCATTCTGCTGATATTCGGCGCGCTGGGCGAGGGTCGCGAAATTGGCCTGCGCGCCGGCGATCACCGTGTTGATCACCCGCGTCTCGACCGAGTCCAGATCGGTATCCGAATAATAGCCGCCCGCGACGAAGCGGACCGTGTCGGAGAAGGTCGAGGCGAAGCGCAGCTCCTGGCTGAACTGGCGCGATTCCGGATTGTCGGTGATCTCCAGGAAGGAAAAGGGCGTGCCGTCATTGTCGCCGAGCGAGGTGCCGGTAACCCGCCGCCAGCCGGTGATCGCGGTGATCACGCCGGGGCCGACATTCCAGTTCACCTCCAGGCCGAGCCGGCCGATCTCGAATTCCGAGCCGCTCGACGCATTCTGGTCGATCTGGTGGCCGAAGGGCGGCGGCGTGTAGCCGAAGCCGGCGCCGAGGATCGGCCGCGCCTGGATCAGGCGGGCGCTGGAGCCGCCATATTCGGCGTTGATATACTCGCCGAGCAGGGTGATCTCGAGCGCGTCGGACGGCTCGAACACCAGGGTCGGGCGGATCATCCAGACGTCCTCGCGGACCTGGTCCACCTCGGAATTGGTCGCCGGCGAGGTGCCGCTCGGATTGCCGGGCGCGGGCACGAAGGTGCCGGCGTTGCGGTCCACGTTCAGGCCGTCGCGCTGCCGGTGCAGGATGGTGATCTTGCCGCGCACCTGCTCGCCGGCGATCGGGCCGCCGAGATAGAGCGACTGATCGAACCGGCCGGCATTGCCGACCCGCACCGCCGCCTCGAACTGGAGTTCGTTGCCCGGCCGGCGGGTGCGCACGACCACGGCGCCGCCGGTCGCGTTGCGGCCGAACAGGATGCCCTGCGGGCCGCGCAGGATCTCGATCGCCTCGAGATCGAACGTGTCGATCAGCGCGCCATAGGGATCGGCGAGCGGCATGCCGTCGAGCACCAGGGTCACGGTCGGGTCGAGGGTGCGCAGGCTGGTGCTGATCGACTGGCCTCGGATCGTGAAGTTCGGAAAGCCCGGGAAGGAGGCCGCGGTCTGCAGCGACACGTTCGGCGCCAGCCGGCCCACGTCGACGATGCTGATCGCCTGGGTCTGCTGCAGGATCTCGGTGTTCACCGCGGTGACCGAGATCGGCACGCGCTGGAGGGATTCGCCGACCGCCTGCTTCTGCGCGGTCACCACCACCTCGGTCAGCCCCTCGTCCTCGGGAGTCGCTTCCGGAACAGCCGCGGCCGCCGGCGCTTCGGCGGCGGCCTGCGGCTGCTCCTCCTGGGCGTTGGCCACGCCCGGGACCGCGACGAGGGCGCACAGCAACGGCGCCGTCGACCGAAGCCAGAATGCCTTGTTGGTAATCATCTTCCCCTCCCTTTATGTTCTGCGCTTGGGCCGCCCGAATTCAGGTCAGCGTCTTGAGGTGATGCGGGCGCAAGGGCGCGATCTCGGCCTCGCGGCCGTCGCGGATCTTGTTGGCCCATTCCGGATCGGCGAGCATGGCCCTGCCCACCGCCACCAGATCGAAATCGCCCGCGGCGAAGCCGTCGCGGACCGCGCCGATATCGGCGACCTCCGCCTGCGCGGCCTCATGGCCGCCCAAGGCGCGCGAACGGTGCGCCGTGTCGAGCCCGACGCTGCCCACCGCGATCACCGGCAGGCCGGTGAGGTCGCGGGTCCAGCGGGCGAGGCTGCGCGGCGAGCCGGCGAAGGCGGGGTCCCGGAAGCGTCGCGTGCTGGCATGGAAGATGTCGACGCCTGCGGCGCGCAGCGGCGTCAGCAGCCGCGCCAGCTCGTCGGGCGTGCGCGCGATCCGCGCGTCGTAATCGTGCATCTTCCATTGCGAGAACCGGAAGATCAGGGGCATGTCGCGCGGGATGGCGCGGCGGATGCCGGCGACGACCGCCGCGGCGAAGCCGGCGCGCTTCTCGATGGAGCCGCCATGCGCGTCGCGGCGCCGGTTGCTCCCGAGCCAGAAGAACTGATCGAGCAGATAGCCATGCGCGCCGTGGATCTCGACGCCGTCGAAGCCGGCCTCGGCCGCCGTCCGCGCGGCGCGGGCGTAGGAGGCGACGATCGCCTCCATCCCCGCCTGGTCGAGCCGCCGCACCACCGTCCGTCCGTTCTCCACGCGCCGGGCCGGGCCGAAGCCGGGCGCATCGCGAACGGGCCCCACGCCGGCCCGGCGGAAGGCGCCGACATGCCAGAGCTGGGGCATGATGGCGGCGCCGGCGGCATGGACGGTATCGACGACGGCGCGCCAGCCGCGGACAGCGTCCGCGCCGAAGAGATTGGGGACGTCGTCATAGCCGGCCGCCCCCGGATGGTCGATATTGGCGCCCTCGGTGAGGATCAGCCCGGCGCCACCCCGCGCGCGCCGCGCATAATAAGCGGCCACGTCGTCGCCGGGCACGCCGTCCGGCGAATGCCAGCGGGTCATCGGCGCCATGACGATGCGGTTGCGCAGCGTCAGAGCGCCGCAACGGAAGGGCGAGAACAGCGCGCCGGCCGCTTCGCCTCGCCCGCCAACACAAGCGGGGGAGCGCGTGTTCACGGTCGCCGGCGCGGCGCTCACCACCTGATCCCTCCAGTTCTATTACCCGTGGGTAACTCTTATTACCGGAGAGTAATATAAAGGGCCCGGATGTCAACCCTTCCCAGAAAGGGTCTGGCCGCTGGCGGCTCAATAAGTTACCCATGAGTAGAAAATTGACCTGAGAGGATGACATGACGGGAGCGGCGAATGACGGGCAGGGGCCGCGGGCGGAGGCGATCCCGGCCGGGGCCGTGATCGACAACGCCCCGTTGCGCGGTCTGCAGCTCCGCATCCTGGTCATCGTCGCCATCGTCATGGTGCTGGAAGGCATCGACATCCAGTGCATCAGCTTCGTCGCGCCCGCGATCATGCGGGACTGGGGGGTGGAGGCGTCCGCCTTCGGCTCGGTCTTCTCGGTCGGCCTGATCGGCGCCCTAGTCGGCGCGGCCATTCTCGGCCCCCTCGGCGACAAGTTCGGCCGCAAGCCGGTGATCGTCGCCAACATCCTGTTCTTCGCGATCGGCACCCTGGTCACCCCGCTCGCCTGGGACGTGCAGAGCCTCACCATCATCCGCTTCCTCACCAGCCTCGGCCTGGGGGGCGTCACCCCCAATGCGATCGCGTTGGTCTCCGAATATGCGCCGACCAAGGTCAGGGCCCTGTTCGTCGCCATCGTCGCGACCGCGCCGCTCGCCGGCGGCATGCTGGGCGGGCTCGCCAGCCGCTGGGTCATCCCGGCTTATGGCTGGGAAGCGGTGTTCTACGGCGCCGGCGCGCTCAGCCTGCTCATCCTCATCCCCGTTTTCGGCCTGCCCGAATCGGCGCGCTTCCTGATCGCGACGGGCCGGCGCAAGGATCTGGTCGCCCGCATCCTGAGCCGTCTCGATCCGGGCCGCGTCTATCGGAGCGACCAGCATTTCACCCTGGCCGCGAGCGAGCGCGACGCCGCCGGCATGGCCGATCTGTTCCGCGGCGGCCTCGCCGGCATCACTCTCCTGCTCTGGCTCGGCGTCGCCGCGAACCTCTTCATGACGGTGTTGCTCATCTATTGGCTGCCGATCCTGCTCGAGGGCCAGGGCGTGGCGATGGGCACGGCGATCGTCGCCACCTCCATCCTCAACGGCGCCGGCATCGTCGGCGGCCTCGTCCTCGCCTTCCTGGTCGACCGGGTGGGGGCGCCCAGGGTGATCATCGGCGCCTCCTTCGCCGCCGCCTTGGTGGTGCCGCTGATCGGGATGGCCGCGCCCGACACGGCGATGACGATCCTGTTCGTCTTCCTGGCCGGCTTCTTCGGCCTCGGCTCCTATGCCGGCTTCAACGTGATCGCGGCGGCGGTCTATCCGGTGCGCGTCCGTTCGGCGGGCGTGGGCTGGGCCCTGTCCATCGGCAAGGCGGGCGCGGCCGGCGGGCCGTTCGCGGCGAGCACGGCTTTGGCCATGGATATGCCCCTCGGCGGCATCTACCTCATCGCCGCCTCGGCCGGGCTGGTCGCCGCCGGCGCGATCCTGATCATCGCCCTGCTGATGCGCCGGCTCCCGGCCGCGCAGCCGGCCTGACGAAGGTTCAGGCGATATCGAGGATCGAGCGGCCGCCGTCGACCTTCAGCACCTGTCCCATCACGAAGGCCGCCTCGTCCGAGGCGAGGAAGAGGTGCGCATAAGCGATATCGCGCGCGCCGGCCACGGCGACGCTGGAGCGGTCGGGCCAGGCGACCTTGCCGTCGTTCAACTCGGCCGTGTGGGCGGCCAGTTCGGTGGCGACGGCGCCGGGCGAGACCGCGTTGATCCTGATCCCCGGCGAATATTGCGCGGTCAGCGAGCGGACCAGGCCGGTGACCGCCGCCTTGGACGCGGAATAGGCGTCCAGCCCCTTCACCCCCCGATGCGCGCCGAGCGAGGTGGTCGCGGTCAGCGCGCCGCCCCCCGCGCGCAGCAGGGCAGGGATCGCATATTTGAAGGCGTCGGCGACGCCGTAGAGATTGACCGCGATCACCTGCTCGAAATCCTCCCGGCGCGTCTCGTGCAGCGGGGTCCAGGGATTGCGGCCGAGCACGCCGGCATTGGCGGTGAGGATGTCCAGCCGGCCGAAATGCCGCTCCGTCCTGGCGACCAGTTGCGCGAGATCCGCGCTGGTGGCGACGTCGGCGGGGACGAAGATCGCCTCGCCGCCCGCCGCCGCGATCGCATGGGCGGCCTCCTCGCCTTCCGCGGCCCGGAGGTCCGACAGGGCGACCTTCGCGCCCTGCTCGGCATAGAGGAGCGCCGTCTCGCGCCCGATGCCGGTCGCGGCGCCGGTGACGATCGCGACCTTGCCGGCGAGACGGCTCATGCCGCCCCCCGGTCCGCGCCGAGCGTCACCGGCAGCCGCTTGAGGCCGTGAAAGACGGCATGAGGATGCCAGTCAAGCGTCGCCGGATCCGCGGCCAGCGTCATGTCCGGAAAGCGGCGGGCGAGTTGGTTGAAAACGATCCGTCCCTCCAGCCGCGCCAGCGCCGCGCCGAGGCAGACATGGACGCCATGGCCGAAGCCCAGATGCCGGTTCTGCGTCCGCGCTATGTCGAACGCGTCGGGCCGCTCGAACACCGCCGGGTCGCGGTTCGCGGCGCCGTAGAGCAGCATCACGTTGGTGCCCGCGGCGATCTCGCGGCCGAAGGCGGTCACGTCCTCGGCGGCGCGGCGCACGATCATCTGCACGGGCGGATTGAACCGAAGCACCTCCTCCACCGCGCCCGCGGCCAGCGCCGGCTCGCCGCAGAGCCGCCGCCACTGGTCGCGCCGGTCGAGCAGGGCCAGCATGCCGTTGCCGATCAGGTTGGTGGTGGTCTCATGCCCTGCATAGAAGATCACGACGAAGGTGGAGCTGAGCTCGTCCGGGCTCAGCCGCTCGCCATCGGCCGCGTCGAGCAGGATGCCCATGAGATGGGTGCGGTCGGGCTTGCGGCGCAGCTCCCGCGCCATGTCGCCGATATAGGTCTTGAGGTCCATGATCCCGGCATGGGCGGCGCGGACCCGCGCGGGCGGGATGTCGGCACCGACGAACTGCTTCACCGAGGCGATGTCGTCGCTCCAGCCGCGGAGCAGATCCATATCCTCTTCCGGCGCGCCAAGCATCCGCATCACCACCAGCAGGGGAAGCCGATAGGCGAGCTCGATCAGGTCCGCCTCGCCGCCTTCGGCCGCCATCCGGTCGGCGATCTGGGTGACGAGCCGCGTCGCATAAGCGGCCATCTCGACCGCGCGCGGCGAGCCGAAGCCCTGCTGCGCGGCGGTGCGGACGCGCTTGTGGTCGACGCCGTTCATGCCGCTCATCTGCAATTGCTCGAAGGCGCAGATCTCCTCGACCTTGCGGCGATCCGCTTCGTCCAGCCCGTCCAGCTTGAACCGGTCGATGCCGCGATGGGTGAGGAAGCGGCCGTCGTCCATGGAAAGGGCGCGGACCGCCGCGTGGGACACGGCGATCGGCACGGCGCCGCGATAGAGGTGGATGTCGCCGCTCTCGCGCAAGGCCTCGTAAACCGGATAGGGATCGCGCACCGCCGCCGGTTCGCCGGCAAGGATGCGGCCGAAGCTGGCGTCGCGGGCGTTTTCGCTGAGCATGGCTGGACTCCTCCCGCCGGGCCCTGCGGTCTTTCGCGCCATTGACACCCGGTCGGCCACATCTTACCCACGGGTAATATTTAGTCAATCGGGAGCGATGGAGAAGATGAGCGACGCCACGGACCAGGATCGCCGCCCCGCCTTCCTCGCGGTGTCCGGCGAGATCGCCACCATCGTCCTGAACCGGCCCGAGGCCTATAATGCGATCGACCGGGACATGGCCGAGCGGCTGCGCGATCTGGCGCGCGCGGCGGCGGCGAACGCGGCGGTGAAGATCGTCGTCGTCCGCGGCGAGGGCCCAGCCTTTTGCGGCGGCGGCGACATCCGCCACTTCGTCAGCAATCTCGACGAGATCGGACCCTGCATCCGCGCCCTCCTGACGCCCTATCACGAATTCCTCGAACAGCTGCGGACCATGGCCAAGCTCACCGTCGCCAGCGTGCATGGCTCGGCGGCGGGCGCCGGCCTGTCGCTGGCCGCGATGTGCGACCTCTGCATCGCCGCCGACGACGCAAATTTCACCCCGGCTTATGCGAAGATCGGCGTCTCCCCCGACGGCGGCGGCACCTACGGCCTCGCCCGCGCGATCGGCGCCCGCCGCGCGCTGCACGCCTTCCTGGGCGAGGACAGGTTCACCGCCGCGCAGGCGGCCGAATGGGGGCTGGTGACGAAGCTGGTCCCCGCCGCCGCGCTGGCGGAGGAGACGGCGCTTTACGCGGCGCGCCTGGCCCGGACCAGCGCCGAGGCGGTCGCGGGCACCAAGCGGCTGCTCCACGCCAGCGCCGAGGCGCCCCTGCCCGCCCATCTCGAGGATGAGATGGAGACCCTGATCGGCTGCATGGCGACCGAGACCTTCGTCACCGCCGTGACTCGGTTCGTGAAGAAGGGCTAGGCTCGGCGCCATGCCCTTGCCCGACGCCCTCGCCCGGCGGCTCAAGCTGCCCGCCATCGCCGCGCCGATGTTCCTCGTCTCCGGCCCCGCTTTGACGATCGCGGCCTGCAAAAGCGGCGTGATCGGCAGCTTTCCGGCGCTCAACTGCCGGACGACCCAGGCCTATGGCGAATGGCTGGACCGGATCGAAAGCGCGCTCGGCCCGGACGATGCGCCGTACGCGGTGAACCTTATCGTTCACAAGACCAACACGCGACTCGAGGCCGACCTCGCGCTGACCGTCGCCCGGCGCGTGCCCATCGTCATCACCTCGCTCGGCGCCAATGCCGAGCTCGTGGCCGCGGTCCATAGCTATGGCGGCATGGTCTTCCACGACGTCATCTCCCGCCGCCATGCCGAGAAGGTGGCGGCGGCCGGGGTCGACGGGATCATCGCGCTCAGCGCCGGCGCGGGCGGCCATACCGGCACGCTCAGCCCCTTCGCCCTGCTCGCCGAGATCCGCCAGGTGTTCGACGGCCTGCTGATCCTCGCCGGCGGCATCTCGACCGGCCGCGACGTGGCGGCGGCGCGGGTAATGGGCGCCGATCTTGTCTCCATGGGCACGCGCTTTATCGCCACGCATGAGAGCCTGGCGCAGGAGGCCTACAAGCAGATGCTGGTCGAGGCGGCCGCGGGCGATATCGTCGCCACCGCGCGCCTGACCGGCGTCACCGCCAATTTCCTGAAGCCGAGCCTGGACGCCGCCGGTCTGGATCCCGCCGCCGCGCCGCAGGGCGATCTCGGCACGGGCGAGGACAGCAAGGCCTGGCGCGACATCTGGTCGGCCGGGCACGGCGTGGGCGCGATCACCGAGGTGAGTTCGACGGCCGCGCTCTGCGCCCGGCTGGTGGCGGACTATGAGGCGGCGCGCGTCTAGCGCTCGAACGCCTCGACCTTGGTCATGAAATCCTCGGACACTTCGGATTCGCGGATGGTGAGCGGGTCGAAGATGCGCTCCTTATATTTCCACCCCGTCGGCGTGCGCACGACCTTGTCGTTCCAGACGCCGAACATGCTGACCTCGCAGGGCCCGTTCATGTCGAGGTAGAGGAGATAGTGGCGCATCTCCGCCTCGTCGCCGTGCAGATCGATGACGAGATCGGTGGATACGTGGCGGCCGTCAACCGGGAAGTCCTTCACCAGCGCGGCGAGCTGCTCGTGGCCCCGGCAGGAGGGTTTCGAATTGCGCCGCTCCACGAAGCCGTCCTCTACCCAGCACTCGAGATAGGCGGCCACGTCGCGCTCGTCGAAGGCGAAATTGTAGCGGGCGACGAGCTGGCGGATGTCCTCCAGGTCGAGCAGGCGCTGCAGCTTCTCGGCGTCGGTCATCTCAGGCTCCTTCGGCATAATTTGCGCGCAGCTCGCGCTTCAGCACCTTGCCGGTGCTGGAAATGGGCAGGGCCTCGGCGAAGTCGACGCTGCGCGGGCATTTGTAGCCGGCGATCAATTCCTTCGCATGGTCGCGCAGCTCGTCCGCCGTGGCCGCGGCGCCGGGCTTCAGCACGACCACGGCATGGACCCGCTCGCCCCATGTCTCGTCGGGCAGGCCGATCACCGCGCAGGTCGCGACCGCGGGATGCCGGGCCAGCGCATTCTCCACCTCGGCGGAATAGACATTCTCGCCGCCCGTAATGATCATATCCTTTACCCGGTCGACGACATAGAGATAGCCCTCGGCATCGAGATAACCCGCGTCGCCCGTATGCATCCAGCCGTCGCGGAGCGCGGCCGCGGTCTCCTCCGGCTTGTTCCAATAGCCCGCCATGACATGGCCGCCCCGCGCGACGATCTCGCCCACCTCGCCGGTCGCGGCCGGCTCCCCCGCCTCGTTGACCACCGCGATCTCCGCATGGGGAACGGCGCGCCCGGCCGAGCGCAGGCGCGTGCTCCCCGCCTCATGCTCCTCGGGCAGCAGCAAGGTGGTGATCGGCGAGAGCTCGGTCTGGCCGTAAGCCTGGCAGAAGGTGACGCCGGGCAAGGCCGCCTGGGCGCGCAGCAGCAAGGCCTCGGCTATGGGCGAGCCGCCATAGCCGACATGGCGCAGCGAGCTCAGGTCGTGATCCTTCAGCTCCGGCGCGTCGACGAGCAGCTGCAGCATCGCCGGCACCATCACCGTGTCGGTGACCCGGTGCGCCTGGATCGCCCGCAGCACCGCGACCGGGCTGAACGCCGGCACGGTGACATGGACGCCCCCGGTCAGACTGATGATCGTCCAGGCGGCGAGATCGGCGAGGTGGAACATCGGCGCCGCATGCAGGAAGGTCGCGCCCGGATGGACGAAGCGCAACGCCGCCGAGCCGAGCGCGCCGGTCACCAGATTGGCGTGGGTGAGCATCACGCCCTTGGGGAAGCCCGTCGTCCCGCCCGTATAGAAGAGCCCGGCCAGCGCGTCGCCGCCGCGGCGCGCGTCCGGCACCGGCGCTGCCCCGGCGAGCAGGGCCTCATAGTCGAGCATCCCGGCGGGCGCCGCGCCCTCGCCCACCCAGATCAGCGCGTCGAGCGCGGCATAATCGGCGCGGATCCTGTCGAGCCGGGGCAGGACCAGTTCGTCCGCGAAGAGGATGCGGCTGCCGCTGTCGTCGAGCGAATAGGCGATCTCCGCCGCGCTCCAGCGGGTGTTGACCGGGTTGACGACCAGGCCCGCCCAGAAGGCGCCGAGATAATATTCGTGAAACCGGTCCGAATTGCAGCCGAGATAGGCGACCCGGCCGCCCGGCGCGGCGCCGAGCGCCCGCAGCGCCCCGGCCAGCCGCGCCACCCGGTCCGCCAGCGTCCGATAGCTTTGCGTCCGTCCGCCGGAGATCGTGGCGACCGCGTCGGGAGTCTGCTGCAGGCCGCGGTGCAGGCCCTGGGTCAGGTACATGAACGCCTCTTCCTCTCCTGTGGCGGTGCGTCCCTCAGAGCAGCAGCCCGCCTCCGCACACGATTACCTGCCCGCTGATGTAGTTGGATTCGGGGCTGCAGAACAAATAGACGCCGTCGGCGGCTTCCTCGGGCGTGCCGCCGCGGCCGAGCGGAATGAGGCTGTTGAACGTCTCGAGCAGGTGCGGCTGGACGCCCACCTTGATCTCCTGCCCGGCGACGTCGATCACCTTCTGCTCGCCTTCGATCGCCTCGGTCAGGCGGGTCTGGATGTAGCCGAAGGCGACGCAGTTCACGTTGACCTTGTGCCGGCCCCATTCCTTGGCCAGCGTCCGGGTCAGGCCGGTCAGGGAGGCCTTGGCCGACGCATAGCTGGCCTGGCCGAAATTGCCGTAGAGGCCGGCGATCGAGGAGATGTTCACGACCTTGCGGAACACCTCGCGGCCCGCCTTCGCCTCGGCCTTGGCCATCACCCGGATCGGCTCGGCGGCGGCGCGCAGGATGCGGAAGGGCGCGACCAGATGGACGTCGAGCATCGCCTGGAACTGCGCGTCGCTATGGTTCTGGATCGACGCGTCCCAAGTATAGCCGGCATTGTTAACGATGATGTCGAGCCCGCCGAACCGGTCGAGCGCGGTCCCGACGAAGCGGTCGGCGAAGCCTTCGCCCGCGACGCTGCCGTTGACCGCCACCGCCTCGCCGCCCTCGCTCTCGATGAACGCCGCGACCTCGTCGCCCGGCGCCTCGTCGAGATCGTTGACCACGACGCGCGCGCCCTCGCGCGCCAGCTTCAGCGCGATCGCCCTGCCGATGCCGCGCCCCGAACCGGTGACCAAAGCGACCTTGCCGTCAAGCTTGCCCAAGAACATTCCCCCATGAAGCGCGGTCGACGACCGCCTGGCCCTGCAGTTTCACCTCGCCCGCCTCGTCCTTCGCGACCAGATCGAGCGTGACCGTCTCCGCCTCCACCTCCGCGACCCGCGCCTCGCAGGTGATGGCGGCGCCGAGCTGGGTGATCGCGACGAAGCGCACGCCGAAGGAGCGGACGCCCTCGCGCGGCCCCGCCTCCTCGAGCGCGACGCCGAGATAGGCCATGACCAGCATGCCGTGCGCGAACACGTCCGGGAAACCGGCGGCGCGGGCATAATCCATGTCGACATGGATCGGATTGCTGTCGCCCGAGGCGCCGCAATAGAGGGCGAGCATGTGCCGGCTGATCGGCGGGAAGCTGCGGGAGAAGACGGGCGCGCGCGGCGCCGCCGCGTCCAGACCCGCAAGGTCGGTTGTCGCCACTTTACCCCCTCAGTTCCGGATCACGAGCGTGCGGCGGACGTCGGCGACATGGCGCCCGTCCTGGTTGGTCGCCTTGGTGTCCTGGACGACGAACAGGAGGGCGCCGCCCTTCTTCTCGAACACGTCGGAAACCACCGTCCGCAGCAGGATCTCGTCGCCGGCGCGGATCGGCGCGTGATAGGTGAAGGCCTGCTCGCTGTGCAGGACGGCGGCCATGTCCACGTCCAGCTCCTCGACGAAGGCGAGCGGCCGGTCCGATTCCAGCATCTCCAGCGCGAACAGATAGGTGGGCGGCGCCACCGGATCGGCGGCGTCGGCCGCGCCGATCGTGCGGCGGAAGGTGCGCAGCCGGCCGGGCTCGACCCGGGCGCGGACGTCGGGCAGGCGGTGGCCGATCAGGCGCGTATCGACCATGTCAGGCGCGCTCGTAGAGCGTGACCACGCAGGCCCCGCCAATGCCGATATTGTGCTGCAGGCCGAGCCGGGCCTGCTCGACCTGGCGAACTCCCGCCTCGCCGCGCAGCTGCCAGACCAGCTCCGCGCATTGGGCGAGGCCGGTGGCGCCGAGCGGATGGCCCTTGGACAGCAGGCCGCCCGACGGGTTCACGACCACCTTGCCGCCGTAAGTGTTGTCGCCGTCCATGACGAAGCGCTCGGCGCCGCCCTCGGGCGCGAGGCCCAGGGCCTCGTAGGAGAGGATCTCGTTGGCGGTGAAGCAATCGTGCAGCTCGACGACGTCGATATCCCCGGGCCCCACCCCCGCCTCGACATAGGCCGCGGCGGCCGCGGCCGCGGTCATGTCGGCGCCGACCACCTTGATCAGATTGTCCTCCTCGAAGGTCGAGGGGAAGTCGGTGCGCATCGCCTGGCCGCGGATGAGGACGTCGGCCTTCAGGCCCTTCCGGCGGGCGAATTCCGCCGAGACGATCACCGCCGCCGCGCCGCCGCAAGTGGGCGGGCAGCATTGCAGCCGGGTCAGCGGGCCGAGCATGTGCGGCGAGGCCAGCACCTCCTCGACCGTCACCTGGCCGCGGAAGATCGCCCGCTCATTATGCTCGGCATGGCGCCGCGCCTTGACCGAGATGCGGGCGAAGGTCTCGTCGCTGGCGCCGTAGCGCCGCTGATATTCCGCGCCGGCGCCGCCGAACAATTTGAGCGCCATCGGCGCGCCGGCCGTGTCGATCGCCTTGTCGGCGATGTCGGTGAAGCGGCTGAGCGGCGAGGGCCGGTCGGTATAATATTCCTGCAGCGCGCCGGGCGCCATCTGCTCGAAGCCCAGAGCCAGCACACAATCCGCGGCGCCCGAAGCGACCGCCTGCCGCGCGAGATAGAGCGCGCTCGAGCCGGTCGAGCAATTGTTGTTGACGTTGACGACCGGGATGCCGGTCAGTCCGACCTCGTAGAGCGCCGACTGGCCGCTCGTCGAATCGCCGTAGACATAGCCGACATAGGCCTGCTGCACGTCCGCATAATCGAGCCCGGCATCGGCGAGCGCGGCCCGCGCCGCCTCCGCGCCGAGCGTGCGATACTCGCCCTGTCCCGGCTTCACGAACCGGGTCATGCCCACTCCCGCTATCCTCGCCTCGCCGCTCATCACGCCCTTTCCCGGCTTCCAAAATTTACCCGTGGGTAATATACCGAATCCGCCGCGTCAACGCCTTCCGTCGCGGCATCGGCCGCGAACAGGGAGAATCGACCGTCATGCTGACCGCCTATGAAGTGCCGCTCGAGGACATCCGCTTCGCGCTCCGGCCCGTCGCCGGGGCGGCCGGGACGGACGAGTCGACCCTGGCCCAGATCCTGACCGAGGCGGGGCGGTTCGCGGTCGACCGGCTGATCCCGCTCAACCTGGCGGGCGACCGCGCCGGCGTCCGGCTGGAGGGGGGCGAGGCGATCACGCCGGCGGGCTTCGCCCAGGCCTATCGCGATTGGGCGGCGGCGGGCTGGATGGGCGTCTCCATCCCGGAAAGCTGGGGCGGCTCGGGGCTTTCGCCGCTGGTCACGGCGCCGCTGGACGAGATCTGGAACGGCGCCAACATGTCCTTCTACGTCTGCCCGACGCTGACCCAGGCGGCACTCAAGCTGATCCTGGCCCATGGCTCGGACGAGCAGAAACAGGCCTATGTCCCCAACCTCGCCGCGGGCCTGTGGACCGCGTCCATGGGGCTGACCGAGCCGCAGGCCGGCTCCGACCTTTCGCTGCTCACCACCCGCGCCATTCCCGCCGCGAACGGCAGCCACCGATTGTTCGGCGCGAAGATCTTCACCAGCTTCGGCGCGCATGACTGGACCGACAATATCGTCCATCTCGTGCTCGCCCGGGTCGAGGGCGCGCCAGCGGGCTCGCGCGGCATCTCGCTGTTCATCGTGCCCGGGCGGCTCCCCGACGGCGGCCGCAACGACGCCCTCTGCACCGGCGTCGAGCACAAGCTCGGGCTCCACGCCTCGCCGACCTGCGCCATGGCCTATGGCGAGGCCGGGGAGGGCGCGACCGGCTGGCTGCTCGGCCCGCCCAATGCCGGCCTCGCCACCATGTTCGTGATGATGAACAAGGCGCGGATCGCCTGCGCCCTGCAGAGCGTCGGGCTCGCCGAGCGGGCGCTGCAGCAGGCCCGGGCCTATGCCGAAGGGCGGCTGCAGGGGCGCGGTCCCGGCGGCACGGTGGCGATCGGCGCGCATCCGGACGTCAAGAGGATGCTGGCGCGCATGGCGGCGCTGACCCAGGCGACGCGGACGCTGACCTACGGCACGGTCGCGGCGGTGGAGGCCGAGGCGCCGGACGCGGGCCCGGGCGGGCGCGGCGGGCTGCTGACCCCGCTCGCCAAGATCTTCGCGAGCGAGGCCGCCTGCGAGGTCGCCGCGCTCAACATCCAGGTCCATGGCGGCATGGGCTATGTCGAGGAGACGGGCGCAGCCCAGTTCCTGCGCGATGCCCGCGCCATCCCGATCTACGAAGGCACGAACGGCATCCAGGCGATCGACCTCGTCCAGCGCAAGCTCGTCCCGGACGGCGGCGCGGCGCTGGACCGCGAGCTGGAGGCGATCGACCGGCTGGCCGATGCCGGCGACGGCTTCGCCGCGCGCCTGGGCATCGCCGTGGACGAGACCCGGCGGGCGGCCGCCTGGCTGCTCGCGCCGGAGCGGGCCGACGAGGACAGGCTGGCCGCCGCCGCGCCCTTCGCCGCGCTGGCGGGGGCGACCATCGCCGGCGGCACGCTCGCCGCGGCGCTGCAGGCGGCGGACGCGGAGGGCGGCGCCAGCGAAAGCCAGCGCCGCGCCGCGCTCCATTATGGCGACGCGATCCTCAGCATGGCGACCGGCCAGGCCGAAGCGACCATCGCCGCCCCGCGCTCGCTTTAAGCCGACCGAACGTCCGCTCCCGTCGCGCCGAGAGGGCGAAATGGGGCGCGCGCGTCAAGGTTCTCACGCAACGGACCAAGGCTGATTTGCGTGTAATTTCATAGTCATCCCGGCGAGGGCCGGGACCCATGAACATTGGCGGCCGAGAAAATTCATGGCCGAGAAAATGGCGACCAACGCGGCCGCCTTTCGCTCGATTTCCGTGTGCATTGGTCCCGGCCGTCGCCGGGATGGCTCCTTGAGCCGATCCGCGCCAAGTCCAATCGACTACGGATCCTAGCCCGCCTTTAAAGACACCAGGCCCCGCGTCAGATTCTCCGCGAAATAGTCGCCGATCTGCGCGCTCGTCATGCCATGGCCCGGCTTGTACCAGCGGCTGATCCAGTTGAGCGCCCCCGCCAGCCAGAAGGCGGTGAGCCGGACGTCGCAGGGCTGCAGCGACCCGTCCGCGATCCCCTGGTTCAGATAGGCCTCGAACCGTTCGTTGACCGACTGCCGGCGCTTACGGACCTGGGCCAGCGCCTTGGGGTTGAGCTCATGCTCGTCCAGCCGGACCAGGCACATGCCGAACGGCTCGGTCATCACCCCGGCATAGGCCCGGATCAGGGCGCGCAGCCGGGCGAGGCCGTCGCCGCCCGTTTCCTCGATCTCCGCGAGGCTCGCGTCGATCAAGTCATGGCCGAGCATGTGGCAGCCGAGCAGGATGTCGTGCTTCGACCGGAAATAATTGTAGAGCGCGGGCTTGGTGATGCGCAGCCGGTCGGCGACATCGTCCAGTCGCGTCAAATGGTAGCCCTTGCTCAGAAACAGCTCGGCGGCCGTGGTCAGCACAGCATAGCGTTTTTGGTCGCGCGCGCGATGCCGGGTATCGAACGCCGACTCCGGCGACATTTGCTCTTTTCCCATTCCCGGCCCCCAAACTTACCCGCGGGACATTTTGCATAACGCCGCCATGGGGCGCTTGCCAGCGGGTTTTTCCCGCCCCGGCGAAGCGAAGCGGATTGACGCTAATTTACCCATGGGTAATATATGGACCGCAACGCCGGTTGCATTCCAGGCCGGCATCGGGTGAGGAAATTCCATGGACGTCCTCTCGGAACGGCGACAGCCGATGGACGACTCGGCGCCGGACTATGACGCGATCGTCATCGGCACGGGCGTCGCCGGCCTCTACCAGCTTTACCGCCTGAAGGAGCGCGGCCTGAAGGTGCTCGCGCTCGAAGCCGGCAAGGGGGTGGGCGGGGTCTGGTGGTGGAACCGCTATCCGGGCGCGCGCCTCGATTCCGAAAGCTATTCCTACGCCTACAGCTTCTCGAAGGAGCTGCTCGACGAGTGGCAATGGTCGGAGCATTTCGCCGGCCAAGCCGAGCTCCAGCGCTATTTCGACCATGTCGCCGAGCGCTTCGACCTGAAGCGGCACGTCCGCTTCGACAGCCTCGTCACCGCCGCCCGGCTCCGCGCCGACGGCCGCAGCTGGGAAGTGACCACGGCGGACGGCGCCGGCGTCACCTGCCGCTATCTGATTGCGGCGGTCGGCCCGCTCACCAACCCCACCTTCCCGCGGATCGAGGGGCGCGAGCGGTTCGCCGGGCAGACCTTCCACACCTCGCGCTGGCCGATGGAGCCGGTGTCGTTCGCGGGGAAACGCGTGGCGGTGATCGGCACCGGCGCGACCGGCGTCCAGGTGATCCAGGAGGCGGCGAAGAGCGCCGCGTCGCTCACCGTCTTCCAGCGCACGCCCAATTATTGCGCGCCGCTCAACAACGCGCCGATCGAGGCGGCGGAACTGGCGGCGCTGAAGGCCCGCTATCCCGAGGTCATCGCCCGCTGCCGCGCGACCAACAGCTGGTTCATGCACGACGCCGATCCGCGCAGTGTCTTCGATCTGGACGACGCCGAGCGTGAGGCCTTCCTGGAAGGGCTCTATGCCGATCGCGGCATCGGCGTCTGGAAGGCGAATTTCCACGACATCGCGCTCGACGAACGCGCCAACCATATCGTGTCGGAATTCATGCGCCGGAAGATCCGGGCGCGGGTGAAGGATCCGGCCGTGGCCGAGCGGCTGGTCCCGAAGAGCTTCGGCTTCGGCACCAGGCGGGTGCCGCTGGAGACGCATTATTACGAGGTCTACAACCAGCCCAACGTGACCCTGGTCGACCTGCGCGAGACGCCGATCGCGCGGATCACCGAGGATGCGATCGAGACCGAAGGGGCGCGGTTCGAAGCCGACATCATCGTCTATGCGACCGGCTTCGACGCGGTGACCGGCAGCTTCGACCGGATCGAGATCGTCGGGGAGGGCGGCCGGCGCCTGAAGGACAAATGGGAGGATGGCGGCCCGGTCACCTTCCTCGGCGTGCAGAGCGCCGGCTTCCCCAATTTCTTCATGCCCGGCGGCCCGCTCGCCTCGGTCGGCAATTTCACGCCGGCGCTCGAATATAGCGTCGACTGGATCACCGGGATTCTCGACCATATGGCCGCGCACGGCTTCGACCGGGTCGACGCCGATCCGGACGCCGAATGGGCCTGGACCAGTTTCGTCCGCGAGGGCCAGGCGCAATTGCTGATGGGCGACGTCCGCTCCTGGTTCACCGGCGTGAACACCAATGTCGACGGCCGGGAAACGCCGCGCGTCGTCATGTATGTGGGCAGCGCCAAGACCTATCGCGAACGCTGCGACGCGGTGCGCAACGGCGGCTATCGGGAGATGGTCTTCGACCGTCCGGTCGACGGAGATGCGCGGGGGCTCGCGGTCGCGGCCCGGTCCTAAGCGCGGGTCTTCGTCTCAAGGGTTGGCGTGGTGGCGATGCTGTAGTCAGGTGCGAACTCGTCTTCAGGCTGGCGCGAGGCGAACCCCGTTCGAGGCTCGGACAGGAATCCTGCATTGGAAGGGCCTGCCCGATGCCGCAGGCGTCCTTGAAAATTGCGCGATGGCCCTTGGTTTAGCGCGGCGGGACGACTGAGGTATCGGGCCACGTTGTCCGGGGTTGATCGCATCGACGTCGCGCTCGCACCGAGAACGGGCCCACGGTGGATATGCCCAGCTGGCTGATCAGACCATCATTACGGGTTCCTGCGCACCGACCAATCAGGATGCCAAAGGGGTCAACGAACCTGGCCTCGAGTTCCTGCGTCCCTTCGCTCACATCCTCGATCTCGCTGTCGAGCACGAGGTTTCCGTTCACGAGGATCTGGTTCAGGCGATCCGAGGATCGAATCAGATAACCGCTGGTGATACGGACGTTCGCGCCACCCGCTTCACCCAGTGCGAGGATGCGGGCGCCGTCGCTGATGATCGCCCGCGGCTCGCCGATCGTGATACGCCCTCCTGTAAGAGTGTCCGATGAGGTGGTTATGGTCACTTCATTCTGGCGGCCTCTCAGGATGATCAGACCATCGCGCGACATGATGATTATGATATCGCCCGCAGGGGCGTTTTCGCCGTTCGTGGTAATCACGGCGCCATCGGTCATGATAAGCCGCTCGGCCCTGACCTCAATGGCACCCGCCCCGCCGCCTCCGTCGAGTGAGGTCGCCGCAACGCCAGAGCCCATGCCATCAGCCAGCACGATCCGGGCGGAGATGCGGATTGTGCCGCCGACGCCATTGCCGGGGCCGACGGCCGCGGCGATGGCGACCCCGCCGTCCAGAAACTCCAGCCGATCAACGTTGATGGCGATGGAACCGCCGGTTCCCGACGTGCCCGTACTGGTGGACACCGCTGAACGCGGCGCATTGGTGAGTATCGATCGGTCGAAGCCGGCGATGCGAAGCGTCGCGTTCGGACCGTTGATTTGGACGTGGCCGGCGACTGTCGCATCGCCCAGGATATCCGACTGGATTCGGCTGTAGCCGAGGATCGAGCCCATTCGACCGATCGTCACATTGACCGCACCCCCAGCGCCAAACCCGCTGGACGAGGTCGAGATGATCGAGCGGTTGTCGAGCAAAAGGTTGTTGCTTGCAATGACGTTGACCGCGCCCGCATTGCCCCTACTCGCCAATGCCGTCCCGTAATCGCCTAGACTCTCCGAGCTCGCAGTTCCGTTCAGGAAGGTGACGTTCGGCGCCTCGATCCTGACGTCGCCCGCCCGTCCGGTTGCGGCCGGTCTGTCAGGCCGGGAGATTGACTGGGAGACGACATCCGCATGATCGATGCGTATGTTCTGCGTAGCCACCAGCGAGATTGCGCCGCCCGGCTGTGAGCCGCTCGTCTCGGACGCGACCCTTGCGCGTGCTGCGGTCGCAGCGGGATCGAACGGTTCCTGATCGAGCAGCTCAATCTCCCGTGCGCGTATATCAATGCTTCCAACCGGCTCAGAACCGATATCGCCGGTCGCGCTCGAGACCAGCTGCAGAAGGCCTCCGGGCGAATTGTCGGGCAGCGGCGCCATCGAGAGTCTGTCGCCCGGCAGAAAGCCGGACACGAAGCGGTCGGCGGCCAGCATCTGGATGCTCCCGGTGCCGCTGGACAACCCGATCGCCGTTGACGAGATATTGGTATTCGACAGGATGATGTCCTCGGCCGAGCGGAACAGGATCGAGCCCGCCCGTCCGATCCATAGCGCGTCCGACGGCGCATTCAGGCCGCTGATCGTGCCGATCGCTGCGCGCGTGAGGTTTATCGAACCGTTGGTCGTGACGAATTCGACATTGCCGCCGCGCCCGGCGCCTGTCGTTGATGTGGCGATATGGAAGCCGTCAGTCAGGGTGATCGACCCGGCGGTGATCCGGATTGCCCCCCCTTCTCCCGGTCCGGAGGTGCGGCTGACGATATGTTCACGCCCTGGCGGAATGCCCGTACCCATGGTCACCGCGCCCGCGACGCGGATATTCACCGCGCCCGCCTGCCCGGCGCCGACCAACACCGTCTCGATCCGCCCTTCGGTGATCTTCAGTGTGTCGGCATTCAGATTGATATCGCCTGCCGCACCACCCGCCGAGCTGCTCGTCTCGAGATGGCTGTAAGCCAAGGTCGCGTCTCCCACCGTAATGGTGATGTCGCCGGCGTCGGCGAGGCCGGTGCGGCTGCGGATCGCGGCGTTCGACATTCTTAGAGCCGCCTGCGGGCCGAAGATGTCGATCCGCGCGCTACCGAACTCGGTCGTTCCCAGCGCACCGATCTGCGCCGAGTGCGTACTGTTTTGGAGGCCTTGCATGTCGAGCAGTTCCCGCACGTTCAGGGTGAGCGCGTAAGGCGCGCCGCCGGCATCGCCGAGAATGCCGATATGGGTCCGACCGTCCATGAAGATTCGCGCCGCGCGGATCATGATGTCGCCACCGTCGGCGCTTCCCGATGGCCCACCGAGCCCACCCGCCCGGATCGCAGCGGCATTCACGCCAGGACTTGGCCGCTCGTCGCCGCCAATCATGCGCAGTTCGCCCGCGGACAATTCGATCGCGGCCTCGTCGCCACGCAGGTCCGTGGTCGGGCTCCACACCGCGAGTCGTCCGTTCGTGAGCCTGATCTCGCCCGAGGTTACTGGAAGCGACTGTCTCGGATCCACGCCAAGCTGCATTGCGGCGGCGCCGACGGCCGCCATGCGCACCATGGTGTCCTCGAAAACCAGGTTGGCCCCATCAACATGAATGTCGCGGGCGCTGAAATGGGCGGCGGAGGCCGCTCCCGTGACGATGCGCGCGCCGCTGCCGTCGTTGTCGCCGCGAAACACGATATCCCCCTGCGCGCCGAGGAAGCCGAAGCTCGCCGGCGCGGCCATCGAGAATGTCGATCCGTCGGCGGAGGCCGCCCGCAACTGGGTTGCATCCGCGAAATTCAACGTGTCGGCCGTCGAGACATAGAAAGCCCGCGGAACGTTTACCCGCGCGCCTGCGCCAAACGCCACCCCTGCGGGATTGATGAAATAGAAGTCGGCATTTGGATAGCCGCTTGCGTCGATGGTTCCGTCCAAGTCGGAAATGTCGCCGCCCGTGACTCGGTTGATGATGTAGCGCACGTCCGCGGCATTGCTTCCCGTCCACCGGGCCGTGTCACCCGCACCGAGATCGAAGCGTTGGAAGCTGTGGAACAGGTTCTGGTAAGGGTTGCCGGCCGGGCCGGTATAGCGCCCGCCCTCGATGCCGACGATTGTCCTGCCTGGCGGAGCGGGAAGCGGGACCACGACGGTGTTGGTGGTAAGCTGAGGCGCCGTGTCGGGCACGATCGCGGTCACCGTCTGCGCCGCTGCCTCTCCGCCGCAGAGAAAGGCCGCGACCGCGACAGCGAGCCGGCTGGGGCTCCACCGGTAAATGCTGCGATGAGACACGATGTCCTCCTTTCCACCGCTGAGCTCCTCGGCGATCATTGTGCGGACTGCCTTTGCGATTGCTGGCGTGCCGGGGTCATTCGCTCGCAGGCCTGGTCGCGACGGAAGGCGGCGGGCCCTCTGTTCTGGATCAATTGCAATTGGGTGCGCTCGACCTCGGCATTTTCCTCTCGCGTCCGGCCCCGGCGTTCGGGCCGCACAGGCGGATCCCAATAGCCTTCGCACAGCCGGCCGACCCGCTCGAATTCCCCTCCGAAGCTATAATTTCCCGTGACCCGACGGACCTGAGCAAGTGTGGGCCGATAGGAGGACTGGAGCGCCCGTGCCGCGGGCGCGAAGCGTCGACAAGCCGCAGTGGGATCGCACAAAGAAGTGTCGATGCACATCTCAACCTCAGCGAAGAATTCGATATAGGCGGTAAGATCTGGTTCGATCCCGATATAATTGTTCGAGGCGAACGCCATTTGTTCTACCGGATCGGCGGGCTGCCTCGGATCCTGCTGAAGATAAGTTGGAATGAACCGGCAATTCAGCGCGTCGTTGAGCCGCTCATGCCGCACGAGCATTTCGGCCGACGCCCAGCGGGTCTGCAATTGCAGGACGTTATTATAACGCCACTGCCAATAGCCGAGCAGGGCAAGGATGATCGTCACCACAACAAACCATGCCTGGCCGGTCCAGGACCGGATGCTCTTTACCCAGCGCCAGATGCCATATCCGACGGAACGGGCGGCGCGCACGAGCCAGATCTTTGCTGTGCCGAGACGAGCCCGGATCGACGCTGGCCTCATCGTGAGACCGGGTGCGAGGCCCGCTGTATATGGACGCCGCAGGCGCCGAAGGCGACGTTCCTCGGCACGGAAGAACTCGAGTTCAATAACCGAAGCGCGCATCTGGCCTGAGTTGGAGTTGCTGCCAAGGCGACCACTCTAAATAGTGGGGGCGGTGGGATGACGTCCTCGGGGTTAAAGGGCCCGCCTTGGAGAACGCCCTCGCAACTTACAGGGACAGGTCGCTGCCTATTCGGGTAGCCGTTCTGGCTTGCGACGGACATCAGTCGCGCGCGAAGGCAGCTCAATCCGTCCGGACTGACAATCCGAACGTTGCCATTTTCAGCCCCGGGCGTACGCCGCTGCGCGACCGCGTTCCCCTGACCGCCGATGATCATTACGGCGACAGCCGCCAAGACTGCCCTTTGCGAAGACCCTCTCCTCATGTTCCGCTCCTTTGGTTACTCCTGAACAACCGCAAGGGATCCACCGTCAGGCGAAAATGGAGACCTCTGCGGGCGAGGGACGAGTCGGTCCGATCGAACGCATCGCCGAGGCGTAGGCCGTATTGGACGCGCAATTCGACCGCGTCGGACGGAATCCAGGCGATCCCCGTGCCGACCGAGGCGAGGCCATTCCTGCTCCGCGCATCGGGATTGAGGATCTGGGCATAGGCCGCGTCGGCGAAGGCAGAGATCCGGAACCGTAGCAGGTCGCGACCGGCCACTGTCCCGGCATCGCTGCGGGGATCGAGACTGACGACGCGGCTTAGCTCTACCGATCCGGCCACGCCGCGGTCGGCGAGAAGCACGGCCTCCGGATACCCGCGCACAGAGTTCACGCCGCCCACCGGAAATCTCAGTGCCGTATAGAGCAGGTCTCGCGTCCACTGCGCCGCCACACGCGCGGTCAGCACCAGCCGCGAGACCGGCAATTCTTTCGCATAGCCGATCTGCCCGGCTACCAGCGAGAAATGTCGGGGAGGCGCAGCAAGGCCGGCGATGTCCGTGGCGCTCCCGTCTAGGCCCTGTGAAAGCTGGAGGCGCGCTGCGAAGGTCCAGCCGCGCTCGCCGCCGGCACCCGCGCGGCCTCGCACGAGCCAATCGAGCGAGCCGCGAAGCGTAGTGACATAGGACCGACCGTCGACCGACCCGGGCGCGAATGAGAAGGGCTCGCCGAGCAAATAGGTTCGCGAGACCTGATGCGAGAGCGTGATGGCAACGCTCAGGTCCCGCGCCGGACTCCAGTCGAGCGGCGCATCTCCAGGCAATCTGGCGCCCAGGGCGCAGATTTCCACGCCGTTGCGGCTGTAGGCTTGGCGTGTCTCTCGTCCGGTCGGACTCCCGAACAAGGGAGTGAGCGGACAGTTGATTGGGTTGAAGACCAGCGACACCTCACCGCCCCAACCGCGCGAGCGTATGCGGAGCGGGCGCAGGATCGGATCGACGACCCCCGCCTCGTTGATGTCGCCTCGGAAGGCCGCCGTCCAGCGGGGGGCCAGCGCCAGGTAAAGCGTCGCCGTCGTATCGAGCGCGCCTTCGGTAGTTCCGACTTCTGCGTCGATCAACGACCCAGTCGGCCCCCGCAGCGTCGCCGCCGCGAAGCCGCGCACGCTTCCGATCGACGGCGAGCGGTCATTTGCGACGCCGACCCTGAGCTCGACCGGCGGGTGCCGCACGATCATTGCCCCCTCGCCGGACGGCGCCTCGTTGACCGTGGCGAGACCTTGCCGCTCCTCGCCGGGCACCGGTTCCAATCGCGCGTTGATCCGGTCGATCCAGCGTTCGCGATCATCCGCGAGGCGGCGGAAATCGAGTTCGAGGAAATAGACGTTGAATGGGCGATCGGGGTCACAGTCGCGCATCAGCCGGCGCTCGACATAACGGTGGGCAGTCCCTCGCCCCGCTGAATTGTCATGTGACAGTCGGCAGGGAACGAACTGGCCGCCCTCCGGCAGCATTCCGGCGCGTCCGTCGACGACCCGCAGGACCAGCCCAGTTGCGCCCACGGGCGCGGTCACGAGGCGGACGCCCGAATTGACATAGCCTTGCTGGAAAAAAACCCGGTTGGCGCGTTCAATCCCGGCGTAGAGTTCACCCGGCGAGCTTACGGTCAGCTGCAAATCCGGGCCATGGCCCGCAACCGCCGCCTCGCCGAAGCAGCTTCTCAGCCACGCAAGATCCAGGTAGGCGCGCGCGGCCGCGCCGCAATCACCGTGATCGGAAGTAGCCTCGATCAAGCGGGGGAACAGGCGTTGCCAGTCCACCGCCCCGACAATGACGACGGATGTCGGAGCGTCCGAAGATTGAGCGGCCTGTTGCGGAGCAACGTCGCCTGGGTCGAAACCGACCGTCGCCGAACGAGGAGGGGGCGGCGACCGCGCAGGACCCGGCGCGACGACAGGCTGGCGTTCGCGCGCGCCCAAATTGTCCTGCGCGGCGGCTGGTTGAGCGAGGAGGCACAGGGAAAGCCACAGCGCGCACGCGCTCGCTGGGAATGCGCGCACCGACGTTTCTCGGGATCGGCAGGAGAATGCGATCCCCCTCACCGCCAGTTCCCGACCACCATGAACACGCCCCAATTGGCCTCATGACCGTAGTCGCTCGCCGTCGGGTGGAGGTAGGCGAGTTGGGCCCGGCGCATCGCCTGTGCCGGGGAGTGGCCTCGATAATATTCGGTCAGGAAGGCGGCGTCGGGCCGCTCGGCCTCGTCGAGCCGAGACTGACCTTCATCGCGCGAGCCGCCCATCACGGGATGTGCGAAGTAACGGGGCGCTAAGTCTGCCGCGACGGAGACGATCGGGCCGATCGTGCTGGCCGCTCCGCCCCGAAGCGCGGCACCCGCCAGACCGAGTTGGCCAGCGTCGCCAACCGCGCCTTCACAGGAAATAAGGATGAGGAGGTCGAGGCCACGGGTCCGCCGATGCGCTTGCCGGATACTGCGTTCGATCTCGCCAATCCCGAACTCCCCATACGCCCCCGCTGCTGAGGGCATCGGCGCGGACACGGCGATCCGACTGGACGCGCCGTCGAATCTGGCATGCGTGGCAAGCAACAGGACCGACGCGCCCCCTGCCGCCAGCCGGTTGCGCAGATTGTCGGCGGTAAACTCCCCGCCCGTGAGGCTGTCGAGAAGGCGGGCCGCAAGCCCGTAATTTCCAAGCTCTTCGACGAAGAGGTCAAGATTGGCCTCGGCCAATCCGCCAGCCAGCAATCCCCCCCGCCGCTGCGGCTGCGCGAGCGGCCGGACATAAGCGAGCGCCGGAGCCACCGCAATTGCCGCGCTCCTGACCAAATAGTCTGTCCTGCGCCTGTCATTTGCGTCATAAGTCGTGTGAAGAAGCGCCCAAGGCGTATTGCGAAGCGCCGGATCGGGGAAGAAGATGAGGGTCGGCGCGTCGGCATCGATTTCTGCGACTGCCTGGCCGTGGGAGCGCCGATTGGCGTTGCGACGCACATGGTCCCCGAGAGGGGCCACAAGGCGAGCATGGAGCCAGCGGGCGTCGCCGCTACCCCAATCCAACCCATCCACCTGAAGATTGTCCCCCCCAAATTCGGCGGCGGCGAGGTCGAGTCGGGTGACCAGCTTGTCCGCGCGATCCGCGACCTCGGCCGCGCCGCTCGTCGGATCGGACGCGAAGAGTTCCCATCCGTCCCCATTGCCGCGATCGGCTCGAAGGTCCTGACTGTTGGTGCCGACCAGCATATAGGTCCGCTCCGCTCCCACCACCGGATAGACGATCGTCTCGTCCTGCAGCAGGTGACGCGGCGCCATGGGGACGTCCAGCGGCTCGCAGGCATCGCCTAAGACGCTTTCGATCTGGGCGCGGCGAGAGGCCTCGCCAACGACGATCAGCGCACGCACCGACGCGTCTCCCGCTTGACCGCGGCGATAAGCGGAATCCGCGGCCGCTTGGAAAATGGGAAGCAGCCGGTGCCTGAACTGGTTGGGGAGCTGCCTTTCGAGCCACGCCGACTCCGCCGCTTGCAACGGCGTGAGCATTTGTAGCCCGGCGAAGGCATTGTCGACGTAGCGCGGGTTGAGGACCGGTCCGCGCGTCGTTTCGACAGGCTCCAACTCGGCCTTCGCCATCCAAGCCTCGGCGGTCGCGGCGCTCGGCCCGTGAACCGCCGAAAGCCGCAACGCATCCTCGATCCGGGTCCGCGCGAGCTCGGTCGCCGCCGAGCCGGCCCCCCGCTGCCGTTCGGCACGAAGAAGGGCGATTTTCGCGGCGAGCACGCAATGCTGGATGGTGGCACAGGGGCGATCGTCAAGGCCAAGCCGCCTTTCGGCCGAAGCAATGGCGTTCAAATGGTCAGGCGCGACGTCGGTCCGCGGGTCACGCCGCACCTGCTCTCGGGCGATGCTGATCAGTGCCAAGGCGGCCGCCTCGATGAGCGCATCGCGGACAATTCGACAGTCGCCTTGCGCGTCGGTCGCCCCGGCCTCCGCGACAATCCTTACCGCAAGATCGGTGGCCATGGCTTCGGCCTCGGGGTCGCGCGGGGCGACGCGCTGGGTGGCGCCTCTCGGCCGATAATCGCGCGTCCAGAAACGATTGGAGGCGCGACGGACGAGGTCCAGCCTGCCCTGAAGATGGCTATGTGCAGCCTGAAAGCGCCTGAGATAGGGCTCATGCGCTCGGTCATTCTCATTCCGGGCGCGGGCGGACGCCTGATCGACCGGGGGGACCCGTCCTTCCGGAAACCGCTGATAGAAATCCGCGCGTCGCGCGGCCTTCGCCGCTTGAAAGACCGCCAATGCCTCACCGACTCGCCTCTGGAAAATGTCGCCCTCCCCACCTTCTCTGGGATCGAGCTGGCCGTTCGCGATTCTGACCGGGAGTGTCGTGTTGAGAACCGCCTTTAACGTCGGACATGCCGCAAGCGGCGCGAGCGCAACTTCCCGCTCTCGAGATTGGGCGGCTTGTCCGCTAGATAGGGTTAGAGCCGCCACGAAAATCGCGCCGCAGATCCAAAGGGACTGAAAAACGGGACCGCGCAGCCGATTCGATGAATTCATCACCTGCCCCCCGACAAAGCCCCAATAATATAGACTATAGCGCCTACGGGTGAAGTCCCCGCGGCGAGGAAAATTTCATCTGTAGCTACTATTGCTATGGCAACCTCGTGATCGACCGGAAACCAAATGGATTGAGCTCGTCAGCGTGATTGTGCACCGTTCGCTATTTTTCAATTGCCGTTGACGTCAAAGCGTGGTTGCGAGTTTGACAAGTCACGACTCTGCCGCTCACGTTGCGCAGTCGTCGGGAGGAGGGCGATGACCGCAAAACCCCCAAGATTCGCGCCATGCTCGTTCGCTCAGCTCGTGCACCAAGTCATCGTGATGGAAGAGAAGGCGTCGCTAGCCGAGGTCGCGACCGATATGGGGATGAGCTATGCGGCGCTGCATAGCCGGATCATTGGTCGGACGCCGTTTCGCGCGACCGAGATCAGGAGGCTGATCGAGATCGTCACCGATCCACGCCTGATCCGCTTCTTCATCGACGGGCGGCGATTCGTCCTCGCCGCACGACCGGACCCTATGCTCGATCCCTCGGCCAGCATTCGGATCGCCGTTGCCCACGCCACACAGGAGGTGGTCGATCTTTTCAGGATCGTCGTCGCCTCCCTTGAGGTGGGGACCGAGCTGACCCACCGCGACCGAGCGACGATCCTCAAAGAATTGCTGGACACCGAAAGCGCGCTGGCCGGCGTGCGCCAAGCCTTGCAGTAGGATCAAATCGCGCCCAGCGCGCTGCCATGTCAAGTTAAAGTCACCGGTGACCTCGCCTGACGCCGTCGTCGCCGAGAGATATGTGTTTCCGACATAATCGAGGAGGGGGGCAAAAAGCGCATCTGAAGAGAGCGCGGGCGCGAATGAAACGGCTGCGCTCGCGTTGCTGACCAGCTCCTTACCTACCGGACGCAGCCGTCCGCTTTAGACAGCAAGGGAAAGTCTCCGCTACCTTTCAGTTACGGCCGAACTACGAGCTTAGAGTGGGGAGGCCATTTGCGTCGGACTGCGCGCCGCAAAATTCCCAATGCGTTTGCCAACACATTCAGATGGGATCACGCGCTCCTTTATTCGCTTCTCTCCCCAGACCCTCACAAAACCCGAGAATATTCGGTCTCCCCCCGACCATGCAAGGATAGTCATGATCGTGAGACCAAGGGGGCCAGTGCCCCTCTGGTGTTGCTGGGCGCGAAAGATGAAGGCTCCTGCTGACCTGCTGCGCCATTATCGAGTGCGGCTGCTAGGCGGCGTTGTCGGCTACGTGAGCAAGATTTGGACCGACGAGGTCCACGATCCGGGAGATGCCTCGCAACCGCTCGCCTGGAGCACGGGAGCGGGTCACCGGAGGCCGTCCGCCAGTACATTTTTTCCTCGCCCGGCAAATTCACTGCCGAGCGCCCTTGGCGGGGCTCTCCTCAGTACCCAACCGGCCAAAAGCGCACGAACTTGCACCGAAAATCGGCTAATTCTCCATTTATCTGAATGCTTAGGCTAAATGGCGGGCGGGAGGAAGTTGAGATTCTCGATTAATTATCTGATTTACCTACGAAATCTCTCAACTCATCATTGCTTACCCCACATTTTTCCCCCCACTTGGCGTGAGACATTATAGAACAACGCAACGCAGTTGAGTTCGCTACGCTGTGTCGCTCCGCAGGTGCCCGCAGCGCGGACAAGCTGCTGCATTTTCGTCAATCGTGGCTAGGAAAGCGGCGTAAGAGGGGCAATCCTTAGATCGCGCGGTATGCTAAACGGTTCGCCTTGGGCATCCATGACGCCGGCGACCGCCTCCTCAAAGAATCCCTGGATGTCCGCATCACGCATCGCGCCACCACCATCTTTCAGCATGCCTGAGACGAGACTCCAATTCTCGCCGCTGTGGTTGTTGCTCAGTTCCGCGATCCGCTGCGCCATGCCGATCAAAGTTCTCTCGCCCTCGCCACCCGTTCCCGCGTCGAACCTAGTATAGATGTCGAGGAAGTTCGAACCATCGATGTTCGTAGCGAGCGCGGCGGCCTTCTCCTCCGCCTCTCGATCTGCTGCGATATCCTCCGCAAGACCAGCGACCGGCACCGAGCCAATCCGTGCATCAAGAGCATTTTGAATTAGTGTCGGCCGAACGCATATGCGGCCGACGAGCGGATCTCCGTCCCGGTTTACAGACATGATGATACCGCCCGCGATCGGCGCACTGTCAAAGCCCCCCCAAGGGAGAAAGATCATCTCGAGTGCGCGGAAAGGTGCGCCGGCATCGTTAACACGCCCAGTACGAGGCTCAAGTTCGCGCGCATGCTGTCCACCGACGATGAACAGGCCGGATTTCAACGGCAGAACACGCCCAGGCGTTCCCCATGCCGATCCGCCGAGATTTCGTGGCGCTTGGTAGACGTGGAATGTCGGATAGTGCTGCACGCGGTCATCCTGCGCGTTCTTTACCAACGGCTTTATCACCAGGAAGCTCTTCATCAAATCGACCGGCTTCGACCGTCGCGACCGATAGAGAATGAAGTGCGCGCAATTGTCGCCGAACGACTCGTCGGGCAACTTCGGGGTCTTGTGTGCGTCGTACAAGCCTTGAACCCGCTCAGCATATTCGCGCTGCTGGAGGTAGAAGAAAGGGACACGGAGGTAATCAGAATCTGGCCGCGCGGGCAGCACATGCGGAAACGGCATCTTCTCGTGATGCTGCCCCGCCTCTTCATTCAACCGTCGTGCGAAGAAGAGGAAGATATTGTGTGCAAGGAATATCTCATTCTCGGGGATGATGTGCCGGTTTTCTTTCGGGTCGAACCGACCAGCAGCTTCCTCGCGCCAGACATATAACGCCGCCAGCACATAGAAACCTTCGACGTCGTTCCCTCTGCCGGTGACCTTGTGGGTGCAGAAGTATTCGACGGTTCGGTTATGATCGCCCACCGCACCAAAGCCAGCGAGCGACAGTTCTGCGGCTAACGCATCGAGGGCTGCTTCAACCTCAAGGTGCCTCGGCGCTGGCGGTCCACTTTTATCCTTTTTGGATGCCGACGCGGCCTTTCGCGCCATAGCGATCCGCAGACCGAACAAGTAGACCCGCCGAGCCAGTGCAGCCATCGGAAGATCGTCTGACGTTGGCTGCCTTGTACCCGTCGAGCGGATCTTGCCGCTCATACTATGGATGATGGCTGCTTGGCGTTCATTCGAAAGGCTTCGTAACGTTGCCACCACCTGATCGTAGGTCGTTTCTTCCACCTTCCCCCCGCCGCTTCTTTTCTCGGATCCCTCTGATTAATAGGAACAAGAAAAGTTTGCGCGTCACCTTATTCTCAACGGCGCCAGAGGCGATCACCTCCACTCTGGACTAGGCTCCGCGAGAAAACGTTTGTGCTGCCACTTCGCCCAACTTTCCGATTCGGCCGATAATCTATGGGGACAGGCCTGGAGAAGTCTTTGGGCGGCCCCGCTCGTGACTGAAAAATCTGGTTAAATTAACTGGTTAGCAACCTCATCGCGGTGCGCGTTGTAGGAAAAGTCGTGCACTTCTCGTGGCCGCGAGTTTCGTTGCGCACGTGTCATGTTGAGGCTGGGAAAAAAAGCCGGGGGCCGCAGGGCCTCCGGCTTAGGGGGTGATGGCTCAAGAGCCACCACTAGCGCCCTGAGAGTCGCATAAAGGACCTCAGGAGTCAAAAAAAGCCGCCGGAGCCCATCTCCTCTTCCCGCCGGAAGCAATCGCTCGGTCGCCTGCGAGGCCGACGAAGAGGAGGCGTCCCAAAAGGGCGGAAACCGACATGACCAACGAAGCCGAACGACTTAGTATCTTCGACCGGCCTGAGCGCCCGTCGGATGTAGTTCTCGAAATGCTCCAGCGAGGTCAGGACGCGTCGAGGGAGCACAGCAATGAGCGGCCTGACCCGCGGCTCAAGGTCTACGAAGCCGGCAGCTACACAGCTGCCGCCATCGCAGAAGCGAACCGGATGATCGCGCGCGGTGAGCTCGTGGCCGCGCTCTTCAAGCGGGCGATCCCCGCCGATGTCTGCGACTATGCCACCGCAAAGCTGGACGCGCATGCGGATAAGGAGCGCTATAGCGGCGCGCCGAGCGTCGGGCGGATCGGCAAGGCGCTCTACGAGGTGCAGTTCTCCCGCGCCGACTATGTCGAGTATTTCGCCCGGGCACAGGCGGACCTCGAGGTGTCGCGCGGCATGTTCCCGCCGGGACGCTATCCGCTCGACGAGCTCCGTCTGGCGCTCGACGACCAATGGTCGGGCCGTGTGGGCCGCCTCCGGCTGGAGGAGGGCCTGTGCGGTCTCGGCCTCCTGCGCTTCGTCGATAAAGGAGGCGAAATCCTGCCGCACAATGATGTGGCGGCGGCGGACGCCGAGTATTCTCTCATCGCCCAGTCGATCGACACCCAGATCGCGTTCAATCTGCTCATCCAGTCGGCAGAGCATGGTGGCGCGACCCGGGTGTACCCGCGGCGCCTGTCTCGCAACGAGTACGACGCCAATCGGCGGCCGGCCCCGGAGGACTATGCGCTACGGGACGAATGCCTGCCGCCGTATCCCGTTATCATCCGTCCGGAGGCTGGCGACATCTACTTCTTCGATGCCAATTTCCCGCATCGGGTGGATGCCTGCAGCGGGCCGCGCGCCCGCTACACTCTGTCCGCCTTCCTCGGCGTTCTGCGTAACAGCGATCTCGCCCTCTTTTCCTGACCCCCTGGCCGGGCGCTCCCGCGCCCGGCCGCCTTCTTTAAGGAGAAATTTGATGGCAACCGAAAAGCTCTATCTCGCCAGCGACGCGCTCAGCGGCACCGCCACCGTCGTCGAAGTTATCGACCTCGGCGACCGGCAGCGTGTCCGCCTCGATCAAACCCTTTTCCATCCCCAGGGCGGTGGCCAGAAGGCTGATCGTGGCACGATAGGCGAGTTTGAGGTAGCCGATGTCCGGCATACCGAGGATGGCGAAGTAGACCATGTCGTCCTCGGTTCGTCATTCTCGGCGGGCCAGCGCGTCGCGCTCGCTGTCGATCAGGCCTGGCGGGACGAGGCGAGACGATGGCACTCGGCGGGGCATCTCCTCGCCGACTGCGTGGTCGCGCTCAACGGGCAGCTCCGGCCGCTTCGCGGCCATCACTGGCCGCAGGAAGGGCGCGTTGAATTCCAGGGTGACGCGATCGGTCTCGGTGCGCTCAGCGAACGTCTCCCGCAGATGCTCGCCGCCGCCATCGAGGAAGACATCCCCTTCCGCATCGTGGGCGATCCCAATCGGAGCCGAGCGCTCCAGATCGCCGATCACCAGCCGGTGCCGTGCGGCGGCACACATGTCGCGTCGGCGCGGGCGCTGCTCGGCCTTCAGGTGCGCAAGGTCCAGCAGAAGGAAGGCATGCTGCGCATCAGCTACACTTTCTCTGACAATTGATCCGTAACGTGCGATGCTGCCCCCGGCCGCCTTGCCGGGGGCAATTTTCGCGCCGGCTCAGCGATTGTTCCGGCAGATCCGATCACTGGTGGGCGCGGCCGTAGGGGGCACATCGTCAAGCGGAATTGGCGCAGAGCCTAGTCGTCATATTCCGCCATCATCTGGGCGTGCGCAACACGTTCGGCGGGCGTGAGGTCGCCCCTGAACAACGTCGCCACAGTGAAAGTACCGTCAGACGGTCGTGGGTAAGGCACGTCGGCAGCGTCCAGGCGATCCGTGAACCGTCGCAATGTCCAGGGATCGGCCATGACAGCGTCGAACCGGTCCGACGCTTCTTCCTCGGTCTCATATAGCGTAACGACGCGCCCCGCGGCTGGACGTCCATAGTGCCATGTGACCGCAGACGTCATGTGTGGGGTTCGAAGGTATGAGAGCAGGAAATCGGCGTCGATGATCCTGCATCCACCGCTCTCCAGCGAGAAGCCTGCGCTGAGATTCAGGACCACCACAGGCACGACTTCCAGCGCGCTGGCATCGGGCAGGTCGATGCCAAGTGCGCCGGCCAGTACATCGCGACGTTTCCGCAACGCTTCGGCCCGGAGCAGTGCTTGGTCAACAGCAGCGGGGATACGGATACGGTAAAAGCGATCCCAGTGGTGAGGATCTGCGGGCGTTAGCCAGCACTTGACCTCGCCGACAAAGGCGCGGTGCCCGAGCCTAAAGATCAGATCGGTCTGGAACGGAAAATCCTCGCTCGCCCGGATTTCATCGGCCGCGATTGACCCGGTCGTGAACAAGGGATTTGCATTGATTGCCTCGACAAGGTCACGCCGACAACGCCGTTCGAATCGATCGCCGCGATGTTCGCCGGTTTGATCGTCAATCCCACCTCTCTCCAGCCAAGCTTCCACGCGGTAGATTGGGCCGCCAATCTCTAGAACTGGTTGAGGCAGCACCATCAGACCATCGCCGATCGAGATCAGCGGTGCTGACCAAAGTCCCCGATTGCCCTTGTCCGGATCGTCCTGTGCCGATCCTCTCGACCGACCCTGCCGCCCGCTGCTTTCACGAAAGGTCAAGAAATCGACGATCGCTCGCGCACGAGCCTGCGTCACGCGCAAGGCCGAGGCCAGTATCCGGGATACTTCCCGTTCGCTCACGACGAACGCGGCCTGCAGAAGCGTGACCTGGTCCCGGGACGCGATCTTGCCGACGGCGCTCGCGACCCTGCGTGCAAAGTGGTTCAACACCCACCACGCATCCTGAAGCAGCATTGCTGACAATCCGGGCGCCAGTGGAAGCTCTTCGTCCAGAAATGGCGATAAATAGCTTGCTCGCAGTCCGATGCGTTCCATCGAACAACCTTCCGGGCGGCCCGACAAATATTCCTTTCGGCCGACCTTTGCTTGCCAGCCATTTTCGGCCCAACGCACCGAGCTGATCGTCCGCGTAAGGCCGTGACGGCGTCTTTCATTGGGCGCCATGTCGGCCCATTCTGTCCTGAACTTGAGCGGTTCATTCATGAAGTTCGCTTCGGCGCGGGCCAGCCACGCTTGGTGCAGACGGTGCAGTTCCGCGTCGAGCGCAATCCAGTGATCGTCTCGACCCTCTGCGAGAGAGTGGCCCTGGTGCAGCGCCTGATCGAAGAGGCTCTTCAGCACCCGGCGCATTGAGTAGAAGTACATGGCATTTCGTGCGAGGGTGCCGACATCTGCGCTCTCGGCCGCGTCCTGGGGACACATCCGCCGTGCATCGTATATCCAGCTAGAAAGTGCTTCGATGCCGGTTTCGATGAAGTCCGATGCGCTCATGCGCTGGCCGTGAATGTTCTCGTAGCGCACGTTCGCCAGATAGTCGAAGCTGACCGGCTGCTCGGTGGAGATACCGCGCCGTTCGTCGCTGGAACCCCTGATCGAGGCTCGATACTCGCCATTTGCGAGGGCGACCCCTAGCGCGATCGCCTGATCGGCGCTCAACGGCCCAAACCGATCCGCCTGATCTCGAACAAGAGCCTCAGCCTCCCGTCCGATCCAGAACGTGGCCTCTAGCAACTTATTGTCTGCTGCGGTTGCATCGGTCGCGTCCGCCAGGGCCCGCTCCCAGCCGGAAGCGTCGAAGCTCGCCGCCATGGGGCTCGCCAAATGCCTCGCCGCGCGGCGAAATGCAGATTCGATTTGAGGAACGGCAACCAAAGGGCGCGATTACAGCCGCCAGCCTAGTCAGGCTTGCGGCACACCAAGACAACTTCCGTGCGCATGCGTTTGGAAAGGCTGTCTCCCGAAACCGGCAGATACCGGCTCGCATTTGGCAGGTCGCGTTCGCGGCTGTTGACGACCGACATGCCGGCGATCCCCGCCGCGACCGAAACACCGCCTGCGTTGTCGATGAACTTCCCCTTGATGCAGCTGTTGCCCACCACAAAGGTGCTGCGACCGCCCGGCTTGAGGACGCGCGCGATCTCGGATGTCGCATGGATCAGATCGAGCGCGTAACGCGTCATAATTCCTTCGAGCCGGCGATCAAGCGCGTCGACGCCCCGCATCGCCGCCAGCACTAGTTCCACATCGGTGTGGCGCTCGTGCGCGTCTGCGGCGCGCTCCGCGCCGATCGAGTTCGAGCGAACCTCCCTCAGACTCGGAATTGAATGACCGAGCCACACGAGCGACATGCGGTGGCCGCGCATGTAGTCGATGGCATTCAGATAGGGCGGCGAAGTGATGACCGCGTCGACGCTTTCTGCGTCAAGGACAAGTGCGCGTGCGTCACCGCGCGATACGCGAGCGCTCCCTTTGGGCGGATGCTCTGCAAGCCTCTTGCGGAGTTGTGCCACGGATCGATCGAAATTCGGCAGTACCTTGTAGTCGGACACCGTCGCAACCCTGTGTGGGCGGCTGTGGGATGTGTCGCGTGCGAGCGACGCACACTGTTCTTTCGTGATGATAATCCGGCTGAACGCCACTCTCAGCACATCGAGCGCCGCGCGTCTCTCCGGGGCGAGCGGTAAGCTGTCCAGCCGGCAAAGAACCGAAGCGATCCTCGCGAGGTCGCCGCGCTGCGCGTCGTGAAACCAGAACTCGACGAATCCGGCTGTTTCCTTGCCACACTGCCAATCAAGAACAGGCACCGTCTCGCCGAGGCTCGCTACCTCGTTCATCACCTCGCCGAACATGGCGTCGATGTCTGCGTCGGCCACTTCTGTAGTCCAGGTCTTCGTCATCAGCACGGCGAGCGGATCGAAGTCATATCCAAGAGCGTCGTGACCGAACTCCAGCGCTTGCCGTACGACCGTTCCCGACCCCATCATCGGATCCAGCACGATGCTGCCCTCGGCTAGATCACCGAGAGCAACTAGCGCGAGATCGGGCGCCATTCGCGCTGGGAATGGATGGATAGTCTTGACCTTCATCCTTCCCCCCTAATTGCGTTCGCGCGGGAATGGAAGTTGAGCGGTGCGGGCCGCGGAACTCTAGAGAGACCGAAGCCATGGCGTGACCGACATGACGCCTTTTTAACGATGGCCGATTATCCATCGACAGGGCTGGAATCTTGTGAGTATTCGTTCACCAATATGCTGTTGATCGACGATCATCAACGCGAGCTTCTCGGTCGCTGGAAGTACAATCGGCTCGCGGATGCGCCGATTTCCTCCAGGTGGAGCAGTTCAGACGAGCGCGAAGCGAAGGCGCATCGTCTGCATGCCTATCCCGCTCGATTTCCGGCGCTGGTGGCGAAGAGCGCATTCGCGCACGCCCGCACGCAAGGCATTGAAGTCAAGCGCGTCGCCGACGTGTTCTGCGGTAGCGGGACCGTTGCGGTTGAGGCAGCCGCGGAAGATCTGGACTTCTGGGGCTGCGATATCAATCCGGTCGCCACGCTCATCGCGCGTGCGAAGACCGTCCGTCTCGATCCGGATCGCTTCGCCGAAGCAGCCAGGCGGGTCGGGGAACGGTCACCCGAAGCTTCCGAAACCTCATCCCTCAGGCCGAGCGCGGTCGAGCGCCTGGCTCGCTGGTACGAGCCGCAACAGTTCTTGGACCTGGTCAAGCTTCGCAATTCAATTCTTTCGCAAGTCAGCAACGAGCTCGAATTGCTCGCATTCGATTGCGCCTTCTCCGCGATCCTAAAGGCAGCTTCGCAATGGCGGTCACGTTCCACCAAACCGGCGCGTGACGGTACAAAGCGCCCTGCAAGCGTTGGGGCCGCGTTCCATGCGCAATGTGCCAGCATGGCGGCAGCTTGGGCTGAAATGCCCTCCGGTTCGAGAGCCTCGGTCGAGATCGTGCGAGGCTGTGCGACCAAGGCCGAGAATCCTGGCGCACCGATCGACATGATCGTCACCAGTCCGCCATATGCTACTTCCTACGAATACGCCGATCTCCACCAGTTATCGGCGCTCTGGCTGGAATATGTCGACGACTATCGCGATTTGCGCGCGGGCTTCATTGGCACCGCAAGCAGGCGAGCCAACCTTGCCAAGGCAATGAGCGACCTCAACCCGATCGGCCTTCAGGTGGTCTTTGCTCTCTATAACCGGAATCGGAGGCTGGCGGAGGCAATGGCGGCCTACTTCTTGGATATGCAGCGGACGGCGCAGCGCTGCCATGCTCTGCTCCGATCGGGCGGGCTTGCCGTCTTTGTGATCGGCAACACCCAGTTTGATGGTATCAGGATCGACAACGCGAACCATCTGGTGGAGAGCCTCATCGATGCCGGCTTCGAGAACGTCCGTGTGATCAAGAGAGTGCTCTCGAACAAGCCGAACACACCCTATCGATTACCCTCTGGCCGGCTTTCCGCCGCGCCCACCGAGATGTCGATCTATTCCGAGGAATATGTCCTGATGGCGCAGCGCCGATGACCCAGAAGCCACTCAAGTTCAAACCCTACGCCCGCCTTCTCACCATGCTCGGCGATCAGTTGATCCGCAACGAGCAGGTGGCGCTCTCCGAGCTGATCAAAAATGCCTACGATGCCGATGCCAGCTGGGTGAAGGTGACTTTCTCGGGCTTCGATGACGAGTTTCGCCCCGCGGCAAATGCCCGGATCGTCATCGAAGACGATGGCCATGGGATGTCGACCGAGGTCATCGAGAACCATTGGGTGAATCCTGCCACCCCCATAAAGCGACTAGGAAAGAAGAAGGCGCAGCGCACGACCGCCGGTGGTCGCATCATCCAAGGCGAAAAGGGAATTGGTCGTTTCGCACTCCTGAAGCTCGGGCGAGATATCAGGATGATCACGCGGCCGGCCGGCTCGGCAGACGAAAATGTCGTCGACCTCAAGCTGGCAAGGTTCGACGAGGACTTTCTCGAAGGCGATCGCGCGATGTTTCTCGACGAGCTGGATATCCAGCTCGAGACGGTCGCGCCTGCGACAACCGTCGTCGATGGAAAGATCGATCTGGGCGGTCACAAGCGCTCGCGACGGCCCCAAGGCACCCGCATCGAGATATCGCCGCCGATCGGAAACTGGAACCGGGTCAAGGTCGAGAAGGTGTATGAGGATTTGACAAGGCTTCAGAACATCTTCGACGCGTCACCCGCCGAGGATGAAGACCAGGCGGAGACGGACAAGGCGAGCACAGCCTCGGGCGCCGCCAAATTGGCGTCCGCTGGCGACGATGAGTTTGCAGTCTACATCTATCGTGACGAAATCTATGAGCCGTTAAGCTCCGAATTGCGGACCAAGCTCGACACCCTGATCCAGGAAAATTCGGTCCATAGGATCACGGGACGCTACGATGAAGAATCGCTCGCATTCAAGTTTGACATCGATGGCCGGTCCGAGACGCTGAAGCTCACCGATGCCGCGGTGACCGGCGCCCCAGTCTTCAGGGAGTATCTCGCGCGCCAGGGCCTCAAGCCTGATCAGGCGGAGAAGCTTCGCACGTCGTGCGGATCTTTCGACTTCTCGTTCTATGTGTTCGATTTCAGCGCCGATGCTAGGGGCAAGCTGCTGCTGGACAAGGACGACAAGGAGCTAATCAAGAAGCACCGCATCTATGTCTACCGAGATGGCATAAGGGTGTACCCCTATGGCGATCCCGATGACGACTGGCTCCTGATCGACGTTCGCCGCGGCACCGTCCGGGCGAGCGAGTTCCTTAGCAACGACCAGGTCGTCGGTCACGTCAACATCTCGCAAGCGGAAAATCCGGAGCTTCGAGACAAGACCAGCCGTGAGGGACTCGTCGATACCGGGAAGCCCGTCGACGACTTCCGATCCCTGCTGCAGACCTTCCTCGCCTGGGTGCGGAAGGACCCCTACGGCAAGTACAAGCTTGCGAACAAACGCTCCAACGACGTCCAGATCTTCCGCTCCGGCGAAGTGCAGACGCTCATGGACGACGCGATCGCCGCAGCCGGAGCCGAGGGCGTGCCCACGGCCGTCCGCGAGAAGATCGGTCAAGCCAATCGGCAATACAAAGCCGAGCGGCGCTACCTTGTTCAGCGCGCCGAGAATACCGAGCATCTCGCTGGCGTCGGCCTGTCCGTCGAGGCCGCGTCGCACGACCTGATGATCGCCATGCAGCGGGCGATTGGGACGATCGACAAACTAAGCGCCGCCTGTGACACGGATGCGCCGATCGACAAGGCCGCGTTGCAAGCCGAGCTGCTGACGGTTCGTGGCCTGCTAAGTTTCGTGCAGTCCCAGATGACCGACATGCAGCTGCTGTTCCGGTCCACGAAACAGCGACGCAAGGATATTCGTGTCATCGACCTCGTCGAGAAGGTGACAAAGATCTTTAAGAGCCTTCTCGAGCGCAACCTAATCGATGTGAGGGTCGAGACCGTGGGTTCTCCGCTCGTGGCCAAGACAACGGACGCCGTCCTACTCCAGCTCTTACTGAACCTCTTCGACAACGCGGTCTATTGGTTGCAGGCGGCGCCCCAGCCTCGCGAGATCGAGATCCTGCTGAATGGCGATGAGGGTTCGCTCACATTTGCGGACAGTGGACCAGGATTTCGTGAGGAAGATATTCCGTACCTGTTTGAACCGTTCTTCTCCGGGAAGGGTGAAGACGGACGCGGCTTGGGCCTCTATATTGCAAGGCAGCTGCTCGAGCGACACGAGTATAGTATTGACATCGCCGACAAGGATCAGCGCATTCTGAAGGGAGCGAACCTTGTGGTCTCATTGGTGAGGGGTGAAAGATGACTGCGGTACTGCCGAACCTGTTCAAGGGCATTGCGCTGGTCATTGACAACAGCATCGGCAAGGAATCTGAGATCGACAAGATTCTCGCGAACATCACCGCAAGCGGCGGGCACTACATCTCCATGGCCGCGTTACCCGCTGACGACTATGACCTGGAGCATCTCTCGCGCGTTTCCTTTTTCATCATGGACTGGAATCTGAAGGATGATGACCTAGAGCCTGGCGTGAAATTGCCCGATGCCGTCCAGAAGGAAATGGCAGCCGAGAATATCGCTTTCTTGAAGCGCCTTAGCGGGAATCGGCACGCACCCGTTTTTATCTTCACCAATGAAGTGCCCGACACCGTCGTGGAATACCTCTCAGCCGACCCTGAGCTTCTCAGGAGCATTGAAGAATCGCACATCCTGGTTAAGTCAAAAGCCGACGTGATGGACAAGCTCTACGAGGTACTGGAGGAGTGGGCGAAGGAGACACCCTCGGTCCTCACGTTGAAAAGCTGGGAGCGCGGCTATCTTCGTGCAGCGAACGACCTCTTCATCGACCTGCACAATCGGACGACATATTGGCCAGTCCTGATGTGGCAGACCTTCAGCGACGACGAGGTCCCACCCGAGTTTGAAATGGCCAAGCTGCTCAATCGGCTCGTGGAGTCGCGGATGGGACCACTAGAACTTGATTTGAAGCCCTATCTGAACGCGGCAGAAGAACGGCGGAAGGCGGACGAGGCCAAGTACCGCGAATCGATGTACAAGGTTTTGGAGGGGGAGCGCTTCCTTCGCGAGGAGCGCCTCACGAAAGAGCTATATGCTCCTGGAGATCTGTTCGCCTTCCCCGTCGATGACGGTACCTCCTACTGGCTGAATCTCAGGGCAGAGTGCGATTGCCTGCGGGGAGGCAGCGACCTCGAGCTGTATCTGCTGAAGGCTCAACCTGTGCTTGACGCGGAAGCCAAAATCGATCCGAAGTTCGGGACCTTCCTTGGCGAAAAGGACAACGAGGCTATCATCTTTGCGATGGTTGGCGGCACGACGTTCTCCATCAAGTTCAAGGACATGAAGATCAAGACCCTGAAGCAGATCGGCAAGCAGTCTGGTGAGCGCGTCGGCCGGTTGCTGCCGCCCTTTATCACGCGGGTGCAACAGCGTTATGCCGCCTATGTCGAGCGCCCGGGCCTTCCCAGAATTCCGGCTGCGATGCGGATTGAGGAGCAGGCGGCCTGACAGGCCAGCGTTTGGGGCGCGAAGTTTGGGGGACTCCTGTCTCAGCGTAATTGAAGCACCCGAAGCCACAGGCCTGCTCGCAGAGCTTGGGCGTATTGCGCCAGAAGAGGACGCTGGAAGTTTGCAGCCGCTTTCTTGCTGAGATTGCAGGCCAAGATAGTGGGGCTTTGTGGCCACTAATTCCCCCGTGACTGCGCTTCTCGCCGCTCCCTATCGATGATCCGCGCCCAGCGCTCGGGATCGGCCTTTTCCATCATCTGCTGCCCAGCATGCCACATATCTTTTCCAATTGTTCGAGCGGCCATTCTTTCCGGTACGGCCCAACTGGCCGGAAGGGATCGCGCAACCACGCCGGGAAGAATTGCCCACAACACCATCCCAGCAACGGCAAAAGCGACACGGTTCCGGACCAACTCTCGATCCTGCTCAGCAGCCGATCGCGCTCGCACGAGTGCCGCATCGATTCGGTCCGCAGCAGCGTCCATCCCACTCGCAGCATTCTGCAGCATCTGGCGATCCTGTTCGCGGGTCGCCCCTGCCGCGCTAGCGATATCCCGGCCAATCTTTTCCGGGGTTATCTGCATTGCCGGGTGTTGAGCGATGCGCCCCGCCCACGCCGAAACTTTCTCCATCCGCTTTGAAATTTCTTCCAGGCTCGGCGCATAATCGGGCTGCGCGGTCCGCTCGTCCGTCAGCCGTTCGACCGCCCGGCGCATTAGACTGACCTCTGCGCGGAGTTCGCCAAAGGCATCCGCTGCTAAGCTGTTGCCGACTTCGCGGGTGCCGTCCTCGTCCATTGGACGTGTCTATCGCCCAAGCTCGCGACCACGCGAGAGGCCGAGCCAATCCTGGATACTGTGGGATATCGATGCGCCCTCGCGCAGCTGAATTCCAAGTTCCGGAAGCCGTTTCCGGATCAGCGACTCGGCCTGCGCGTCACGCTCGATGCTCTTGCCCAGCGCGCTCATCTGGTGACCGATCGCGCGGGCGCCAGCATCATCACCGGCGTGGCGAAGCGAGCGATGTTGCCGGGCAAGCTTCTGCCAATCATCTACGAGCCGATCCGCTCGTCGCTCCGGGCTAGTTCTGATCTCCCCTTCCAGCGCCATCGCACGGATGGCGGAAGTGGTACGGCCTTGCGCCGCTTCGCTCATCAGGCCCGAATCGCGTGCGAACGCCGAACGGAGGTCTTGTGAAGCTTTCGGTCGCAGGGCGTCCAGCGCCTTACTCGCCTTGTCGAAAGCGATCCGCTGGTGCGGTAGCTCGGTGTAGCCGTCATTGCGCAAGCGCATGATGTCAGCGGTAGCGCGGGCGAACCGCTGCACTGCGCTTTCTAGGCCAAGCGGCTGTGGAGCGCGCACGACCTGTGCGGACCTGAGCTGAACTCCCTCGAATATGCCGCGTGTGGGCGGCGGCGACGCTGGCCGCAGATCGAGTCCGGCGAACGGATCGCGCGACGGAACCGGCTTCGCCTTCTCCGAAGCCGGTTCGGGCAGTCGTATCTGTCGCCGATCGGCAAAGTCGCGTGTGTAATCGGAGGCCATGTCCTTGGCGCGATCACGCGACAAAGCACGGACCAGTTTCGACGGCTCTGCAAAGTCGTCGCGGCCGTAGTGGAGATCCACGCTGTCGCGGTGCCGCGACAGCGCAACATAGGCCGCGTGCCGGTCGAGACCGGGTGTCGCCAGCACATGCGCCTGATCGACGGTGACGCCCTGCGCCTTGTAGATCGACGCGGCGTAGCCGTGATCGATCTGCGCATAATCCTTAAGGTCGAACGCCACCGCGCGCCCGTCATCGAGCATCACGGCCATGCGTGCGCCGGTTACGCTCTGGACGGTACCAAGCGAGCCGTTCTTCACCCCCATGCTGCGCTCGTTCTTGAGGAACATGATGCGGTCGCCGGAAGCGAATGACCGCGATCCCCGTTCTGCGCGGAGCGTGACATCCTCGCCGAGCTGCCCGGCATCAAGCATCCGCGCCCGCGCGGAATTATTGAGCGCCCGCACTTCGTCATTGGTGTGGGTGAGGATAATCCGCGTTGCCCCTGGGGTCGCGGCACGATCACGATCCCAGCGATCGACCAGATCGGCGCGGGCCTGCTCGCGCGTCTCGGCGACTTGGACATGGCCTTGCTCGTCATAGGCGCGCAGCGCCTCGCCGGTTCGCCCGGTAGCAAGATGCCGAGTGGCATCGCGCTGCCAGTCTTCGCGCTGGCGGCGGATGTCGGTAATCTCGATGCTGCCATGCCGTTCGGCAATCGAACGGAAAGCAGCGCCAGCCTCGATCGCCTGTAGCTGCTCAGGGTCGCCGACGAGAAGGACCTTGGCACCACGCTTTTCCGCCTCGGCGATCACGCGTTCCATCTGGCGCGATCCGATCATCCCGGCTTCGTCGATTACCAACACATGATCGCGCGACAACAGCTCACGGTCCTGTGACCATTGATGCTCAATGCTGGCGATCGTGCGCGAAGCGATGCCCGAACTGCTCTCCAGATTCTCGGCGGCGATGCCGGAAAGTGCGAGACCCTGGACCTGATAGCCGGCGCGTTCCCAAGCGTCGCGCGCAACGCCGAGCATCGCGGATTTGCCGGTGCCAGCATAGCCAACCACGATGCCGAGATCCTTGGCCTCGGTGACATGCTCGAACGCTGAGCGCTGTTCGGCGGAGAGTACAAGGCCGCGCCGCTCGGCATTGGCGAGTGCGTGGCCGCGATCCTGCTCGCTGACGCGATGCCGCTCGCGGTCGGCGAGCATTTGCGTCGCGCGTGAAAGGCGCTGCTCGGTCTCGATCATGTCCCGGCTGGTGAAGCGGTCCTGACCGCGACCATCCTTGCCGAGCGCGGCCAGTTCCGGCGATGCGCGAACCGCCGCCATCACATGATCAAACTGAGCCTTCCCCTCGCTGTGCCGATGCACGAACATGGCGAGGTCGCGCGTCGTGAAGGTCGCCTGGGTGCGGGTGATCGCATCAAGCGCAAGGCGCGGCTCCGCGATGATCTTCGCGCCGTTTGAGCGTGCGATCTCGCGATGCTCATCGACGCGCTCGGACTCGAGCCCCTGCGCTGCCATGCGCGATGCAGCCGGGCCGATCTTGTGTTGCGGCTCCAGCTGAACGCCCTGCGCCTCAAGCGATCGGTGATCGATCCGCGCATCGATATCGAGTTCAGCCAGCCGCTGATTCGCATGCTCGGCCCAGCGTTCGCGCCACTTTTCCAACAGGTCGGTGCGGTTCCATTCGCGGTTCTTCTTCCCGAACCCGACTTCGTCGACGTCGCGCAGCGTCAACATCACATGCGCGTGAGGCTTGGGCTGACCATCGGCACCGATGTCCCAATGGACATTGAGATCGGCGATCATCCCGCATTCGACAAACTCGGCGCGAACGAAATCGCGCGCGAGCGCAATACCCATTTCTCGGGATAGCTCGCGCGGAATCGCGAACTCGATCTCGCGAGCAAGCTGCGCGTCTTTGCGCAACTCAGCGACCTCGACTGCATTCCAGAGGGTTTCGCGATCGGAGAGATACTCGGGCGTACCTTCCGGTAGCATCACTTCGGAATGGACGACGCCGGCTTTGTTCGAAAAGTCGTGATGCCGGTCGAGGCGCTGGTCGTGCAGCCGCGAGGCCGAGCGATATGCCGCCGACGCCAACGCGCTCGAACCGGCAGCACGCGAGATGACCTTTGCCGAGAAGTGGTAGATTGCCATTGCGGCAATCCATCTACACCTCAAGCTGCACGTCGGCACGACGTATAAGCGCGCCCTCGAAAAATTTCATCTTTCTCGGGACTGCGGAATCCCAGTAGATTTCAAGACATTGCACCTAATCGAATGCGCCGATAACTGGGCGATCCTCGCTGTGCAAATGGAGCAGGATCGATGCGCAAACCTCGCGATTTCGACGCCGAGCTGAAGGCGCTTGCCGACAAAGCCAAGCGCCTGAAGGATCAAAAGCTGCACCAGCTGGGCGAACTGGTGGCTGCAACGGGAGCCGACACGCTACCGATCGAGCAACTCGCGGGTGCACTGCTTGCCGCCGTCGGAATTGCGGACAATGCGACGAAGGAAGATTGGCGCAAACGCGGCGCGGCGCTTTTTCAGAAGTCGCGGGACGCTGGCGGAAGCCATCGGCGTGACGCGCGCCGCAATCCGGCGAACCACGGCGGAGCGCCACCGGCTGCAAGCCAGGATTGCGCGTGACGACAAGCGAGTGTGGGTCGTGACCCGCCGCGAGCGAACGCGCCAGCTTATCGAGCTTGGCGGTCTCATCGCTAAGGCTGGCTTGGTTGAACTTGCTGATAGCGACCGCGCGGCGATCTTTGGAGTGCTGATTGAGGCGGCAGTCGAGCTTCGAGGCGAAGAGCGTGAACGGGCCTTGGCTGTTTGGCGACGCTGCGGCCAGCGGGCATTTGAACAGCTCGATGACGCGAAGATTTAGTGATTGCGATCAGCCGTCGATGACAGACTTCACGTGGCGCCGGTTGGGGACATTTCAGGGATCAATACCGCGTTGGAAATCCCGGAGCATCTCGTCACGATGCGAGTCCATCCCCAGATACAGCTGCTGGGTCATGTCGGCGAGCTCTCGCAAATTGTCGGGGCGGACATAGGCCGGGTTGATAAGCTCGGCATGACGGCCGCCGCGCTCTCTCCAGCTGTGAGATAGGTTGTGATCGGCGAACAGCTCCACGCCGGTGAGGATTATGACTGGTGCCCGTGCTTCCGATCGCGCGTCCTCGTAATGCCGGCCCCATCGCGCCAGTTCGCTTAGTCGCGCCACTTCTTCCTCGGTGAGGTCCGAGGGCTGACGCATCGTGGAGAACACCAGCGCGGCACCGGGAAAGGCGATCGCGAGTTGCTTCATCCGGGAAACATCCTCGGCGGTGAAGGCGTCCTTTCCAAAGCTCTTCGCTTCCCCAAATAGGAGCTGCGTGGCATGGGGCGAACCCGAAAATTCTTGGCGCCGGTACCACAGGACGAAATCCGCCTCGACTAGCTGCTTGCCGGCCAAGGTCATTTCCTGACCGGCGCACCAGGTGATGCTTGATTCCGTCACGCCGCCCAGCACATCCGCGAAGAAGCGCATCGAGAGCGCGGCGGCGTATCCGCCCTGAGCATAGTTGGGCTGCGCGAATGGACCAATTAAACGATATGCCCAATTTGTCCCGTCCCGGTCCGTCGGATTGATCGCAGGGAAGCCGTAGCGCTTGAGGCAGAGATGACATTTGAGCTCGGCGTCCACCTCTGCGAGTGAATACCAACTCCAGCTTCCGCACTTCTCGCAGCGCACCTCCAACCCGAGTTCGACCGCGTTCTTTTCGACCAGTACCTTGAACGCGTCACGGTGCCAGAGCTTGTCCTTCACCGCAGCATTTATGCGGTTGCGGAATTGATGGTGCTCCATGCTCTTGTTGACCGGCTTTCGGCTGATGTCGTTCAGCAGTTTCACCACCGCCTCGCTGGCCAAGGCCGACACCCAGGGAAATCCGCCTAGGGTCTCGATTATCTGCTGCGTCGCGCGGCCGGATCCCGAGAGGGTCGTTTTGATCCCTCGATCGGCCAGCCAGTTCCGGATCGCCGACGGATGGCTCTCGAGTGACCAATAGTGCCGCTCGGTCGAGTATCTCGCTAGGACGACATATCCCTCGCTCGTGGGTAGGACGTCCCCGCGGCCTCCGCCAAACGTCGGAATCTTCGGGTCGCGATAGTTGTCAGGATAGACCGTGGCGAAATCGCCATCCCATCGGTAGTTGTCGAAGCGAACCACGTTCACCCACCGGGCATGTCCGCCCATCGGCGCGTCGAAATCCGGCTCGAGCCCGTCGAAGCGAATGCCCGGTTTGTCTCCGGTCACGGGCGCGTCACGAGTTGCCTCCTTCGCCGTGATCACGGGCCGCATGGGACTGACGCTCATCTCCGGAGCGGGCCGCCAGATCGGGGGATACCAAGGCTGGACGCAATTCGCGCCTTCTGCCTCGACGCGCAGATGCTCGTCGAAGATCGCCTGGATCGCGTCCTCAGCGATGGAACGCCCGAACATGACCGTCGGCCGGATCATAACGCCGTCCGGATTGCCGGGGTGCGGGCGAAAATTTTCGCTTACGAAGTTTCGCGCGAAGCCCGAGAGCTCACTGACGAGTTGCAAGGGGATAGGAACCACCGGAGCGACGCCGGCTCGCAAGTTCCAATAGTCGATCAAGTCGCTGGCCGTTGTTCCATCGAACACGAAGAGGCGTGGTTCGATGTGCCTCGAATATCGTACTTCCAGCTTCGCATGCGTGAGGCGGAGCGCGTTGAGCCAGTTGTTCTGGAAGATTTCGCCGGCGTTGGCGGGGCCGAGCCGAAGCACCTCGGGCGTGAAAACCTGGTCGAAAACACGCTCGAGATCGTGCAGCATCCCCTTGGCCGGAAACGCGCCGAAGATGCACGCTGTCAGCGCTTCCAGGCTTGCTTCTTCGGCTAGGACGCGGACGATGGTCTCGGGCTCGCGGCGGCTGAACTGGAATTCGGAGCGATAGAGGTCGCGATAGAGCGAGAACATCTGCAGGCCGCAGGAGCTGATATAGGCTGCATCGAGGCGACCGAACTTCGGTTGCAGGTCTTCGATCGCGATCACGCGATCCTCGTGGAACCCTAGCGCCGCGGCTTGGCCCGGCTTCGTCTCGACGAGCATGTCCGGCTCGAAATAATCAAGATAGCCGTTGACGATCTGCTCGGCGGATTCCGAGGTGCCATGCCGATCCCACCATTCGGGCACCGAGTCGAGCATCGGTATGATCGGATTGTATTTGCCGCCCCATAGGCAGGTGTTCGTCTCGAACACGCGTTGGAGCATTTCCATGTCGTCGGGCGCCGCGAGATAGGCGAACCGGGTTGGGCGGAGTCTTACGTCAAGACGCATGGGCTGGCGCTCGCCCTTCGATTTTCATCTGTGGCCTGCCCGAAGCAGCTCATGCTGCGGCGGCGCTGCGTTCAAGCACGCCGATATGCTCGGCGCAGATCAATTCGACGACCCGGCCCAGCGCCTCGACATGCTCACCCAGCCAGGCGAGTTCTTCTTCAGTGATGCGATAGTGCCGGGAGTAGCGCGCCTTGACGTAGGCCTCCTTGAGCTTCTCGAAGCGCGCCCGATCCGCCTTCGTTTCGCGCGGCCAGACGTCGATCAGGCGCGGATCAATCCGCTCGGCCTGGGTGCGCAAGAACCCCAGATTGTGAACGTGCGGCGTGTAGAAGCTGCAAACCAGCAGCACGCAGTGATAATAGCGCTCGGCCGCTTGGTGAAGTTCGAAGGCAGCCTTGTTCGACCACCCCCTCGCCGACGCTTCCTTTCCTTGGATCAGGAACTGCTCGGCAGAGGGCAACCACTCCTCAAAATACTCCCGCGCCAGCGCGAGTGCTTGAGGCGGTGTCTTGGGCTGCGGCTCTGGCAGATCGGCGGGATCGCTCTGGTAAAGCGCGATCCCGTCGCGTGCGATGTCCATGAAGAAGTACCGCCCCTCGGACAGACCGGCATTCACCTCGGCGGTGGTATGGACGATGAAGTTGACCGGCGTGCGCAGCGTCTTGGTGATTGCCAGTTCGCGATCGAGCCGGTCCTCGGCAGTCGACCAATATTCGATGCGGTCGGTCAGCTTCTCGTGATTGACGATGACCAGCAGATCGAAATCGGACTGATAGCCCTTGGCGGTGTGCGGCTCATCGACCCAGCCGCCGCGCGCATAGCTGCCGTAGAGGATCACCTTGAGGATGCGCGCCTGCTTCTTCCAGGGCGAGGTCGCAATCGCGGTCGCGTCGCCGAATTCCTCGAAGAGAAGCTGGACGACATGCTCCAGCTCGCGCTGCTTGGCCGGGGGCAGATGGTCGAGGTCGGTACGCATGGGTGGCTGATCCTAACCGAGCATCCGGACAAAGCACAGCCTCGCGGGACCGCCCCGCGAGGCTGAAATTTCGAAGCTACCAGATGCGCCACCAGCGCCTCGGCGGCTTGTTCAGGCGGCGGTCGATGCTCGCCAGCGCCTTGGCGATGTGCCGTTCGACATTACGCACCGGGAGCCCGGTGCGCTCGGCGATTTCGGTGTAGCTCATGTCGTCGAGCCGGGCGGCGAGGAAGATTTCGCGCTGCAAGCGGGGCAGCTTGCGAACTGCCCGCTCGATCCGCTTCAGGGTCACCGGATCAGGATCATGGGTCATGATGGCCTCCACGATGGGAGGTCTGGCGGCACGGTGGCCGCCAGACCCATGCTCAGGCGGCTTGCCGCAGGGGCTCGGCCTGAGATGGGGTGAGAGTAAGGTCCGCGACCCGCGCAGCGCGGCTGACGGTGCCGACACCACCGCGTTCGGTGTACGCAGCAGGCGGAAATGCCATCCACTTCGGCACCCAGCCTACATGTTTATCGCGCCCGTTCTCGCCCGTCAGGCAATCGCGGACGACCCCGCGCTTCACCTTTCCGGTCGCACCCTCATTGGCGCTAGCCACCGCATCGCCTGCCACATCGGCAAGGACGCAGCCTATCACCTCCCGGTCGCGGATCAGGTCGAGCAAGGCGTCATCCGCCTCCCAGACCTTGGCCATGTGGGTGCCGAGCAGCGGCCCCAGCACTTCGATCAGCGCGCTTCCGGCTTCCAGCGTCTCGCCCATGACGATTGCCGCCACATCGAGCAGTGCAGGATCGGGAAGCTGCAACAGCCGGAGGAACAGCCCGGCAACACCGTGTTCACCGTCATAGCCGCGCGTCACGGTCGGAGCCTCGGCATCGAAGCCCAGCAGCGCCAACACTGCCCGTCGCTTCTCGTCGAACCGCGCTTCCGATGCGCAGCCTTCGACACTCTCGGCAATCGCATCGCTCGTGGCTCGCCGGTCTTCGACCCGGACATTCCAGAGCGGAGCCCCGACAATGGCATGCGCCACCATCAATCTCAACGCGACGGAGGGCCGGTCGATCAGGTCGGCGCGAACCGCCGCATGCCGGTGCAGATCGACATAGTTCTGGATCGGAGCGCTGACCTCGGGACGAACCGGCTTGTCGTCCTGGCTGACTTCGCCCCTCTCGCGCCGACGGGCTTCCTTGGTGGAAATGTAGCCCTCATGAACCGTCACCTCGCCGCGCGCGCTAATCGAGAGGAACACCTTGCCGCCCTTGCGCTTCGGGCAACGCTCATGCTCCCAGCTGTGGAACGTCTCGCCGGTCGGCAGCACCACGACCTCGGACCATCCCGCCTCGCGATAGCCTTCGCCCTTGTCCTCGACGGCTGCATTCTGCGCCGTCCAGAACTGGGCCGTATCAGCGAAGTAGCGCTCGTCGCCGAACAGGTCGGAAACTAGCTCACCCGAATACTCGGTCAGATCGAAGAGCGCCGCACTCACCGGCACGGAGGCGCCGCCGAACAGCCACGCCTTCAACTGATGCCCGGTCGGGCAACGCGCCTCGGGATCGTCAACCAGCGCCAGCCATTCGCGCTGCCGTGCCTTCGACGCGAGGGTCAGATGCCGCACGGTTGCAACGTCGATGTCGCCCTTGCGGTAAAGCCCCCGGATGCGGGGGAGCAGATTGCCCAGCGCCAGCGTCCGCTTCACCTGCAGTTCGGTCAGCCCAAAGGTGAGGGCGATGTCCTCGGGCGCACGGCCTTCGCGCACCAGCCGCGTAAACGTTTCCCACAAGGTCACCTCGTCGGGGTCGAGCCGCGCGATATTCTCGATCAGCGAGGCCTCCAGCGCCGCCGCGTCGTCGCCCGCCGCCATGATCGCGCACGGCAACGAGTCCTCCCCACCGCCTTCCTCCGCAACCGCCAGCGCCGCATGGTAGCGCCGCTTGCCCGCCACGATTTCGAACCGGTCCTCGGCTTCGGCTGGCCGCACGATCAGCGGTACCAGTACGCCCCGCGCCCGGATCGACGGCAGGATGTGCGACAGGTCCGGTTTGCCCTTGGCCCGCATGTTGGCAGCGGAGATGCAGAGCTTTGCGATATCGATATGCTTGAGTTCCATTGGTCCGACTCCTCTTCAAACACCGCACCGGCCCCGGAAAAAGGGGGGTGGGCGGCAAGGAGCAGACCGGCAGTCCCGTCTGAGCGGCGGGCAGCACCCGCAGGGCCGAAACGAAGAGCAGGACTTGGGCGCAGCCCAAGTTGCGGCACACCGCGACGGGACTAGAGGGAGCGACGCCCACCCCCCTTGGCCGCGGCCGGCAGGCAACGTCGGCGCACCAGCGCCGTCCGCAGATCTCAGCGCGAAGCGCCCCGCGCCAACGGCGCCCAGCAAAGCAGCACCCTCGAACCCGGTCGGCCGTCGTGGCGCCGTGCGCGCGCTTTCCGTGCGCCAGCCGCCGCCACGCCCTCCGGCCGGATCGAGTGTGCCACGCGGAAAACCAAGGCGCCGCGGACCCTGGCGGCTTCGCAGAAGTCCGCCAGTGCACGCTCATTGCCGTCGCGTTCCACAGCCTGGCAGCGCCCGGTCCACGTCATGCGATCGTTCTTTAACAGCGAACTGCCTGTCAATCGGCAGTCTCTCTCCTGCTTTTGCTCACCTTCGGATCGTCGCGCGCCGGGTCGTCGTTCTTTCCGAGGTCGGCAATGCCGCCTCACCATGGGCTGCGTCGGTGCGATGCCTCAATGTTACCCGCGCGGTTCTGGCCGCAACGATCGCTACGAGGTCATCGGCCCCATCGTCCCGGTCGGACGATCCGCTCAAGCGAGCGGAACTGGATATCTCCTCCTCATGCCGCGACGGGCCTGGTCCACTCGAACTCGGTCCCGTCGACCCATATGCAGTGCAGGATGACCGCCAGCTTGCGGGCGACCGCCACCCGCGCCTTGCGCGAGCCGATCCGCTTGGTCAGCCGCAGCCCCCATGCCTTCAATGTTGACCAGCGGTCGATCCGCGTAACCGTCACCGAAGCTGCCTCGAACAGATAGGTCCTGGCCAAGCCGTCACCTTGCTTCGAGATGCGTCCCGACCAGTCCATCTCGCCCGACTGGTGCCGGCGAGGCGTGAGGCCGAGATATGCGCCGACATCCGAGGATCGCCTGAACCGATGCGGGTCATCAATGGCGCTCACGAATGCGAGCGCCGTCAGCGGGCCGATCCCTGGCACGGTCATCATGCGCTTTATCACCGCATCGGAACGCGCAATCCGCGCCAGCGACCGATCATAGGCTTTGATCTGCAATCGGATCGCCCTGATGACCTCCAGCATGGGACCGCACATCGCACCCAACACCGGGTCCTGCGAGCATCGATGCTCGACTTTGCCGAGGAAGCCGCGGCCGCCGGTGCTGCCGGACATGGCACCGCTCGTCTTCACGATGTTGCGGATCTGGTTGTGCAGGTTGCGCCGCGTATCGACCAGGCGCTTGCGCGCCAGAAGCAGCGAGCGGGTCCGATGCGCCTCGACCGACTTGGCATGGGCGGCCTTATACCATCCGACCCGCATCAGCTCCGCCAGGCCGCGCGCATCGTTGCGGTCAGTCTTGTTGAGACGCATCGACAGCGCCCGATGGGCATGCCGCGCTTCCATGTGCACTACCGCGAAGCCCTGCGATCGGAGCTCCCGGCAGAGCCAGCTGCTCGAGCCACCCGCCTCAATGCCGATACGCTCGGCGCCGGGTGCACACTCGGATAGCGCGGCACCAAGCGAGTCCGGGTGGGTCCTCACCTTGCCTTCGTGAACGACCAGGCCGGCGTCGTCGACGACACA